>QGNH01001272.1_pt1 | contig 53690 bp, 78 predicted proteins | sample 1735481 | NCBI WGS metagenome assembly QGNH01 (sample SAMN09239004, study PRJNA386568) | Viral metagenome, whole genome shotgun sequencing project.
TCTCAACGTCCTCGTCTCTGGTTCTTACACATCTGTCGCAATCGGCTATGATGGCAGCGGAACCTTCGGGGCTACGCATACTTCAACAAGCAGTACACAGTTCTCGGTGGTTGGCGGACAAGCCCAAACTGGCCCTCTCACGCTCTGGACTACCAGCACTGGCGGCACGCTGGCCTCAGTTGATAGTAATGGTGCGTTTGATAGTTCGGTCGCACAAACCACGGTAACGCCAACTGGTGGTTCTGCGGCAGGCACAATAGTATGTTCTATGCCTTTTGCTGGTAGTTCCTACAAGAAGGTCATCATTTACTTCAACGGTTATACCTACGGCACAAACGCACAGGTTTATACTTTCCCAACGGCGTTCACTAATATGCCATTTGTTTCAGCAAGTAATGTTACAGTGACCGCAACGGCATCAACCACTACATACACAATCACGGTGGCGGTTGCTCAGACTGGGTGGGTAATTTTGGAAGGATTTTAGAAAAACAATACTATTATATAGGAAAGGAGATTTAATCATGTCAGAAGAAAATGCAATGGACACACAGACCGCCAAGGCTGTGCTCCAACAAGAAATCAAAGATCGCATTGAGAAATGCACGAAAGAAGTTAACGAAGTTTTAGAGCGACATCGTTGTGTGCTCGACGCCAGCGTGGTCGTTTCTCAGCGTGGAAATCAAGTGCAAATTCAAATTCTTCCAAAGATGGAGGGCTAAGAAATGTCATTGCCTCAGATGCTCAACCCAGTCCCAATCGTCATTCCTGCTGTTACAAGCCAAACCTTTGACTCGCTGTTCCTCTACACGCTACTCATGCAGCCCACGACAGATACAGATGGAAGTTTTACACAAAACGTCCAACTGCAATTTAGAGGCTATAACTACTCAACAAGTCAGTTCGCTCCCCAAAATAATCCTGATGGTAGTCCTGTTCCTTTGATTCAGTTTAATATATCTGACCTATATGTCGATATGGCAAGAGTACCTTTGTTGGCGCAGGCGATGGAGCAAGTCGTGATGATTGCTCCGTTGTTATACCAGGAATCAATATTGAACCAACAAATCGCCGCCGCTACGACTGCGGGGACTGACACTACGGCTTTACAGGCACAATTAGCTACAGTTCAAGCAGCAATGGGAATTAGCCAGTAAATAGGATATGCTGGCTAATAAACTTAAATCATTTCAATATTATTTAAATCTTAAGAAATCGTCCCTGAACGGACATGAGGAACCCCCTTGCTATGCCCTTGGGTTATTAGACTAATATTTTTGCCTTTTGCTGTTTCAGGATTTGTATACCCTGTTACAAATCTTGTTAGATAGTCGTGAGTGATTTTTTGAATTACCATGCCACGATTTGTCCAAATTCTGATTTCGCATGGGTCTTTTTTATCATCTATGCCAAGAATTTTTCCATTTACTGTTTCTTTAGGAAGATCCTGAATTACAAAATCCTGTGATGGCAGGTGCGCCTGCTGCCCACGGGGTTTTTCAAAGCCTTCACTACCTATAAATCTGGTTATTGGTGTAATTATGATTATATTTTTGTAGGACATGATTGCTGTCGCATGTCGCCATGCTTTTTAGATTTTGAACATCATTGTAACAATAAACATCGTCTTTGTTGTAAGGACATTTCAGTAGATAGAGTTTTTGACGAAATAAGAAAAAAATCCGCTAGAAACCTCTGCGATTTATCACTCCTCCATAGAGAGCATATCGTCATTCTGGTCTTTCACATCCACCTCCTCGGTGTCCTTGCTCCCTGACAACTCAATGGCTTCAGAAAACACCCCGAGGTAATTGGTAATCTCATCGGCGGATGCCGCGTCCATCAGCGACGGACACTTGAGCAACATATCAAGTGGAACATCATTACGTTCCAATGATCCTTTGAACTTGATTTCTGCTCCACCAGCCCATGGCTCCAGCACTTGGTAATTACCAGCGCTGCGGGCTTCTACCCTGCCAGAGTTGATAAGCACCGACAACAAGCCCCCAAGGGGATTGATGCCCTTGGCAAAGTAAAGCTGGATGCCCTTGGTCTTCAAAAATGGAGTGTGACTCCGGTTTTTCTTGTTCTGGACCATCAGATTCACACCCACCGGAATCTGCAACTTCTTGTCCTCAATTGCCTTGCTGGCGTAGGTTCGTAGCCGCAACCCGGCGTAGAACGGCAGCGCCTGACCGCCACCGGCTGTAATCTCGTCAGACTCCCAAGACATTGCGCCAATCTTCTGGCGGGTTTGGTTGATGATGAACAATGTAGCATTGTTCTCCGACAAGAACGGATTGAGTTTGCGAAGTACGTCTCCGCTCGCCCGCGCCCGCTCACCTGGCTTCTCCTTGGACTTGACAATTTCCTTGAACTGAGCCTCAGTGAACTTCTCGGGAAGATCAATCTCACGCCATTCACGGTTGCAAGGATTGACGCCAATGCTGTCCCAAACATAGAGTATCGGACAATCTGGATTCTCTTCGCGAATGCCTTTGGTTGTGGCAATCACGTATTGCCCAACATCTTCCAAGGTCACAGGCATCTCTTCCGGGTAGCCCAACTCTTCCACATTGCAGTGACCGGCACGTTCCACGAAGTCGGGGTTGGCGGCACGCTCACAGTCAATAAGAACGCCGTAGCCACCCATTTTCTGGACGCTGCCGAGAAGAGTGTATCCCCATAGGGATTTGGCAGAAGAAGGCGGACCGAAGATTTCTACAATCTTGCCGCCGGGGATTCCACCACCCAAGAACTTACCGGAACAAATCCAGTTGGTGGCGAAGTTGCCGCTGTCGATGAAGTATTTTGAAGCGCCTACAATGTCACGTAGGCTGCGACCCTTAAAATACGGTACTTTGTCGGGTGTTGCTTTCTTTTTAGCCATAGTCCTCCGTCTGTTCAGTTTATTGTTGAAGTGTTATTTGCTGCGAATACTGCACGAGCGAAACCCATTGGTGTCTCTGCTCGTTTGGCGGCACGGTCGTCGCTGGGCGGCATCAAATGCATTTTGCTGCCCTCAACCGGCTCTACTGGTTTCTTCGGTGGCATCACAAATCCATTCCCAGTCCACAAACACGTTTTCTTCGTGTAAGCGTCTCCGGGAGGAGTTAGGTAACCACCATATTCACATGGGTGAAACCGGTGGTCTGGCAATCTGTAGCTGCTTAACCGTCCCACCGGATTTTCAATCATATAGGGAGCCCCACTGTATGCACCCGCTACATTACAGGCATCAAACAGAAAAAGAGCATCCGCAAACAAGTGACAGCGTTTTCTCTCGAAATCACGCGCACCTGAGTTGGCTACATCTGTACATGGTGGAAATGCAAAGAGTATCTTGATTTTCTTACCGTTGGGTGGCGTCCATGAACGAACATCCCCCCATGTGAACACTATTTTGCCGCCATTGTGAAAATCACGAATCTTATCGTTACGAATGCCATGCTTGACATCCACACAATAACATTCGTAACCAGCCTCAGCCCATGGCAAAACCATGTTACCGGTAAAGTCACATAACGATACTACTATCTTTTCCATGAATCCCTCCAGTAAGATGAAAGCCCACCGAAGAACCCTTCGGTGGGCTTTGCTTCGCACACTTAGGCTGGTTTGGCAGCCTTCATCTTCTGCAACTTGCCGAAGAAATCCTTCTCCGTCAAACCCTTGGAGCCGGTCGTGGCAGCAGTTGCCTCGGCAACCACGTCACTCTCGGGCTTCGTATCGGGTTCGGTCGCCGTGGCGGTCGCGGTCGCAGGCTCGCTGTGACCATTGGACGATGCCGTGGAAACCGAAGTGGCAGTGCTGGCGGGTTCGGACGTACCGCTTTCAATAACCGCTTCGCCATCAACAGCGGGTTCAAACTCGGAAGGGTCGAAGGTCGTTTGAGCCTTCTCGTCCGGAATCAGCTTGAGGTGGATCTTGAGCTGACGCTTCAATTCGTCGTTGTCAACGAAGTGACGCAGCTTCTCCAAATCGTGGAGTTCCGACATCCACTTCTCAATCTGGTCAGGGTCACCCAGCGGGGACGCAGGCAAGAATTCGCTCTCGTCATAGGTTGGGTAGTAGGTGGACTTGTCCTTTCCTTGGGTCATGACCTTGATATACTTGAAGTCACAGCCCGTGTGGAAGTCCGTGATATCGCACTTCGGCTTGTCCGACTCAACAGAGCCGACAATCTTCAAGAAGATACGATCCTTGACCTTCTGACCGACCGAGAACACCAAGGGACCGACGTTGGTTTCCACGGTGTTTGTCTCGGGATTGAATTGCTGACGGGCAATAGCGTTGAAATAGAAACGCTCGGTTGCCTTGATGACCCGATACAGCGCTTGCTGCTGGTTCATCAGCGTCAATTTGCCAGCCTTTTCATTCTCTTCGGATTGTGTCCAAAGATAACGGCAATATTGGCAAATCGGGCAATCGCCCTTCCAATACTTGCCCTGAAGTTCGTTCGGGCAGTGGTATGTCCGGTCATTCAATTTGTGAGTCCGAGTCGGGACATAAAAACGACTCTTCTCACGCCCAAACATGCCCGGAGGGGCTTGGGGCAGAAGGCGAACGATAACAAAACCGTTGCCTTGGGGAATACGAACGTATTGCTTCAGATAATCGGCGTTACTTCCGCCAGACTTCTTCGACTTGCTACGTTCCAGTTCAAGAGCTAGTTCAACAACGTCAAGAGCCATGGTAAAAACCTCCGTTGGTTGAGTTGTGATTGTGTTGTTATACTCTTTATCGGAGGTTCAAGTCAAGAATAGATCGGAAATATTCAAAAAATAAAGCCGAGTCGCAAAACTCGGCTTTTCGTCACTCCCTCAACTATTACTTACTGACCTTCTGATGCTCTTCCATATATTTCCTTTCCATTGCTTCCAGCTTCTGGATTGTTGTCGCCAACTTATTATCAATCTTCAACTTGCGCAATTCCGTGTTGACGATAGGCTTCTGTTTCGGCTGCATTTGGGCATCCTTTCGCTTCAACATTTCAGCCTTTTTCTTCCGCGCTTGGTCGGCTTCCCGCCGAACTAATACGGTTTCCTTAGCCCGCTTTGCCCGCTCCCTCTTCTTCTTTTCCTGCATTTGTTTGTGCGTCATCTATTCCTGATTTAACAAAGTTGTAAAATCTTACCACTTTGCAAGGTGTCCTTTCTTACACCTGAATTGTTATCACAATTACTCCCTACGATCAGTTCTTGCAGGAAGATTTCGCCTCGGAGAGTTTCACCCCGATACCAGATATTGCCAACAAACTCTTTTAGGTCTGCCAGACGAACCTGTAGTCCTGTGAGGACAGCTTCAACATTATCGTTCAGATGCTTCCACATGACCCATGAGTGAACACGCTTGCCTTCATACTTTCCTGCAAGGGTTTTGATGACTTCCGCTTTCACTCGTCCTGTGTTCTGCTTGTAGAACGACAATTTCTCATTGTATCCCAAGCATCTTCTGCCAATCACATAGGCAGCAGATTCATGGATACTTACTTTGTGCATCCAGCGATACTTGTATTTTCCAATAATAGAAGTGAACGCTGGATTGACTTTCTTATATTGGATGCCATGCTCGATACACTTCCGTTCAAGTAAGGTTAGAAACTTCCGCCAGACAAAATTGCTTTGCATTCGTTTCCATTGACGACTTCCTGATTTATCTTTCTTGAACTCCAAGTTCTCAAACACGATCCCTTTGTCTTGTTCTTTTGCATAATTGATGACCTTCTTGACCAAACAACCAATGTCGTAGTCTCGCTTGTTTGTATTACCGTAGAGGATGCGTGTGTTGATGAAGGTTTTGGCTTCAACCAAGTTGCCATCAGCACTTACATTGGCAAATGCAATGCGGTCAGGGTTTGTATCGACTCCAATCACACCGTTCTCAAAACCAACGCCTGTTGCTCTTTCAGACTCGTCCACTTGGTAATCAATAATGACCTTGAAGTGTTGGTCGTCTTTGCGAACAAGACGGATGTTGTAAGCACAACCGCTCGCCATCATTTGTTTGAGTTCATCCTGAAACTTGTTCGAGACAAACAACTTGTGGGTCGCCCACTTTCTTGTGCCAACTGTAATCCTCAAAGTGTTGCCAACGATCCTGATGTTGAGGTTGCCGTCTTTTGTTGCATCGCCTCTGGCGTAGATTTGATTATCCCGTTTATTCGTCCATTCCTCTTTGGTGATGACGCCTGCCTTCAAGTCTTCCCATGCCTTGCGACCACCGAATACAAGTTTTGGATTATACAATTTCTTAGCGATACGTCGCAGTTTGATTTCTAACTTCTGTCGTGTCTTCTTCCACAATTTCTTCTTGAGTTTGGCTTCGATCTTCTCTTTCCTCTCAGCTAGTTCTTCCAGTTGCACTTGGAAGACCTTGAGTTGGGTCTGCCCTTGAAGAACCGCATCCGAGACTTGGCGAGTATTGAGGGTCGGATACTTGAGTTTGGCGGCTTTTCTTACATCATTGAAATCAAGTTTGTCCTTGTCAAAGCGGCAATAACAAAAGCGAACACAAGACTGAAAATCTCTAATGAGACTGTCCAGTTGTGTGAAATCTTCACTCCATATTTCGCCGTGTATGACTCGGATCATTGTTTACCTTCGTAGTTCTTTGTAATTTCACGCCACAAATCTTTTGCTTCTGTTAGTTTCTTTGCGACTTCTGGTTGCTTGTCTTTTATGGATTCAACCAAATGTTCAATAGAACTCGTCTCGCCGTCTTTCAAACGATACCAAGACGCATCATCCGAAAGATACTCGTCTATTGCAGCTTTGACATCAGGATTGTCTTTCAAGAACGTCTTGACATCCTTTGACTTTTTCTTCCGCTGGTCTTTGCTCTTGAAGTAGGCATAAGCCTTATAGAGAGCCTGCGGCGTCTTGTAGCCGTAGCCTTGAGCCGACCCATCGAAACCGTCATTAGTTTCCACAAACCAACGGGTTTCCGTGACAGGAACACCGTATTCTTCGCTCTTGTCAATTTCTTTCTTGATGAGATTCAATTTATCCATTTTTCTTCTTCTTTCCCCCACGTTTGCCATAGATGCGAGCCGAGTAAGAAGTGACCAAGGAAATAATATCATCCACCATTTCTTCCTCGAAGGTCTGTTCTTCTTTGTCCTTCAACACAAGAACTTCAACACCAAAGTTCTTACACAATGCTACAAACGTCTCAAATCCATAACGTGCAATTCGGTCTTTATATTCAACAACAACTCTGGCAACATCATTGTCAGCAACACGCTTGAGTAGTTTCTTGAACTCACGTCGATTTTCATTCAGTCCAGAGCCAATGTCTTTATAAAGTTCAACATCCCACTTGTTTGTATAACAATGCTCAAGGACTCTACCGACTTGACGCTCAAGATTTTCTTCTTGTTTTTTAGTTGAACAACGACAGTAGGCAAGAGTTTTAGTTCTCAGTGAGTCTTGCGTCTTGCCTTTTAATCTGTTGATTTCTTCAACTGGAATGCGGCGATGATTACCACTGGTTCTGACAGTCTTAATCTTCCCAGCGTCATCCCAATTCCTTAGTGTTTTGGTCGTCACTCCCAGCATCTTTGATGCTTTGGACAAGGTTAATTGCTCGTTCATAATGCTCTTGAAATTCCTCTGGAGTCACATCATCTTCGAGTGGCGGATCAATCGGATATACATTTCCGCTTTCCGTCTCGAACTCATCTCTTGTGACTCTTACAACTTTTTCTAACATTATATAGTTCCTTTGTGAAATTTCTTTCCAAGATTTTCTGAGATTTTACAACTTTTTTGAAACAGTTGCATCCTCCCTTGGAAATTCCATAATTACTACCTGTGTTCCTTGATTCCGAACAGGCAAAAACATCGGTTCATATCCACTTGGAAACCGCGAAGTCAATTCACAATGTTTCTTCCGGAACTTCAGCAGGAAATCCTCCACTTTATCCGGGGACAAAGTGCCAATATCCACATAGAAAATCACCATGCCCTTCAGGGGAGAATCGTCCTTCTTTATCTCCTGAGCCGCCACTTCCTCCTCCATGGCTTGTTTCCTACGCCATTCCTCACACATCATGAAAATGTCGTAAGTGGAACACTCATCTTGGTCTGGGTTTTCCACATGCTTGCGGATTCCAGGTCGCAACTCAATCAGGTAGTTGTATAACGCCTGCTGCTGTTCTGGAGTGTAGAGATGTTCCACATTGGGCATATCTGGTTCCCAGTCCCCACGAGTGGTCTTGCGATAGGTGACCTCGTTGACCCCTTTCATCAATTCCGCTTCCGCGAATGGATGTTCCAAACATTCCTCGTCACACGGTCCCCCGGACGGCGCGACTGGCTGACAATAAGAACAGTCGCAGTTCTCGGGATGCTTGAAGGTTTCGTGGAAATCACACATCTCGTCAATACACTGTACGTAGACCCGCTTCTTGGGCGGAATCTTCAAATCTGGAAGTTCCTTAACCGGACTAGCATGACGACTGGTAACCCGAGTAACCATATCTTCGTCCACCGTGGCTCCTACTACCTTGTCGTATAACTCGCCAAACATATCCTTGGCATATTGGTCAGAACCAAATTTCTTGATTGCCTCGGGATCCTCCTTATAGATTCTGTCCGTGCATTCCCGGTAATCGCCTTCACCCTTGGCTTTTATCTCGGCGCGAACTTTGTCGCACAAATCGTTAATTTCCTGCATTTTCTCCGGGGTAATCTTTGACCCAGAGGCGGGCGGGAACTTCAATTCTTCGGGGGTTTGGGCAGCAAAATCTGGTCCATCTTCTTTTTCAGCCATCGCCCCAGTCTCGTCATTAGAGATGTTTTTATCTCGACCTTCTGAACAACACATAGTTTATCCTCACCGAAGTGCGGGCATGCCCAGACCATCATCGTCCCCCGCGTTCCCCCACATAAGTTTGGGTTCGGGACCGGCTGATATATCTGGACCGCCCACCATTTCATCTTCAAAAGCCAACTTCCCTTGGATGGGAGCGGCAAAGAATTTAGCACTAACTTCTACCTGCGCCCCTGTATCGTCTCCCACGACGTACAGCGTGCTTGTTACGGGAGGTATTCCCGTCATTCTTTCCGAATAAATCGGGTATTTTCTACCCAAAGTAAACTTGTAACCCTGCTTCTTGGCTTCGAGCATATTCGGCAACTCAGGTTCAAATATCTCGTAGCGCAACACGCGCTTGCCGTTATTATCCACCAATGCCCTGCTCTGCGGCGGGCTTGGTATTCCAGGCACTCCTTGCACACCCGGCGGTCCGGACGGACATCCCTGTGGTCCAAGTTGCTGAAGTATTTGTGGATTGCTCTGAAGTAACGCCAGCAACTGAGCAATCTGCCCTTGAGGTGCCTCAGCCTCCCCATTAGTCTCTTCGGGAACAGTTACTACCGCCCCGTCGTCAAAACTGAACTTCTTGTGCTTGATAGTGATGCCATCTTCCACAATCTTCACATTCAGTTTCTTTTTGGTATATTCCCAACAATCCACGTCCATAACGAGAATATTCCGGCGGGCGAGTTGAGCGATAATCTTCCCTGCCGCTACATCCAGCGGCAAATCATCGTAGGGAGCCCCGACCTTAATGGTCTTGGTCTCCACCTCCTCCGAATAGACCCCGCGTTCTATTTCCGTCTTGAAATGAAAAGTTATTTCGAATCCGATAATGACCTCCTCTCCGCCGCCTTGCGAGCACGGATTGCATCTTCTTTGTGTTCAAATTGTCCCAATCGCCGATATTGTTTATTACGAATAATCTCAGCGACCCACTTGCCGGTTTTCTTTTGCTGATACACACCAGTGCAACCGGATGTATTATTCAACTGCAAATCATCTTGACCCACCGCCAACTTCAAATGTTTCCATGCTTTACCATGAAGTATCAAGCTGACATTTGTATTATCTGTCCCCACCTTATCCCCAATCTCACTTTGACTATATCCTTGCGCGTGTAACACAAATACCAATTTGACCTTTTCATCCGAAATGACCGCCCGTGGATGTCCCTCTCCAGTTACACGCGCCGACATCTCTCGTTTGAATTTTTCTGTGTGCTTTCTACCCTTCATTGGCGATTTAGTATCGCAAGCAATATTGTAACCTTTTTTGCGAGACAATGTTCTCAACTTATCAATCCATTGCTGTTCATACTCCAACAAAAGGCTTGTGTCCTTTGTTGTTTCTAATACAATCCATTCAAACTCCTGTTCTCCGTGCTTGGTAAATGACCTTTGAAGATATGTGTTGCTATGCCGTCCACAACGCAAATCAGTAAAATGTTGTCGCCTTCTTGCAGCCAAATTTGCGCTACTTCCAACATATTTTCGCCCTGTTGGTTTATGCCGAATGGCATAAATACCACTATTTGAGTGGGTATTTCGCATGTTTATTCCTCAATTGTTTTGGCGACGATTTACTGGTTTCATCAGTACAAGAAAATGCCGAAGAGGCAATATAGTCATCAATCCACATTCGGATAAGTTTAGACCTGTTGTGACAATTAGCCTGAACTACTTTGTCAAACATTTCTGCCGTCACTTCGTCAATCTTGATGTGAATATCGCCTTTGCTCATACCCTATCTATGCTCCTTATGGATATTTTTATCCAAAAAAACCCATTACTTCTTCTCCTTTTCTGAGTAACCCGTGACTGTTACGTTGCCGTAAAAGTCCGGGAACGGCATTGCTTTACCGTATCGTGCCATGTAGTTGTAATCCCAATGTCCGTCAATTTCCACATTTGACGGATTCCAAAAAATTGGAGTCAAAGGGCAATAGAAATACCCAGCGGTGTAATCATCGCCCTTATGCCCCATCATCAATTCATTGGGATTCATCTTCCAATGCGTGTAGACGTTATATCGCTCCGTCAACTTCCCAACATATTTGGGCAGTTCACCGTCTATCTCCTGCTTCTCACCCATCAACTCCGTCGCCATCTCCGCAGACGTTACAATCCAATTTGCCTGCTTGGTCGACTTGCGGAATATCTGACTGGCAACAAAACCCACGCACGCCTTCAAATCGTCTACGCTCTTCCAAGTGTGAACGTGTTTGATGCCAGCATTGGTTTTAATATCGCCCACAACCTCGTTGTTAATCTCGTTGGCAATCCGCTGACATACCTCGGCAGTAATCTGCGCCTCAACATCCAAGTTATATGCCGGGTCACCCTGTTCCTCAAACTTGGCATCCAATGGGTAACCATTCTCCTCAAATTTCCCCCGAAGCTCCTCGGTGGTCATAGGTCGTTCCTTCAACTTGCGAGTCCGTGCAGCCACCGATCTTGGCTTCAGGTTGCCATATCCGTCCCGGTAGTAGAAATTATCCTCCAAGTGCTGGATCGCCTGTACAGAGGCAATTTTGAACGCCAGAAGGGCATTTGAGTTGTATACCCGGCGGGTAATCGGAATACTCAACCGCATAAACTGGGAATATTTGCCGCGAGCGTTTGAATCACCACATTCATTCCGCTGCTCGCCAAATTGTTCATTGTCTAATAACTGATTCTGGAGGAGAACCGCCATCTGCTCCTTCTCAAAATCGCTGGTAATACCCTTGAGCAACCCCGTGCTACCCCAGCGTTCCGTAAGTACCTTTCTATCTGCTCTTTCAATTGCCATGTGATTTCCTAGTTAGGGAGGTGAACTTTATTTGCCAAAACTCCAGGCCAAATAACTTTATCTCGGCGTTCTTGGGCAATTTCATCTGTGTAAGGTACTGCCATTTTGTCCATCGTTTCAGGACTAACACAAATTACAATTGGCTCATACCCCTCACCATCATTTACAAAAACACAGCTATCCGTATCATCTGGACTGACATTGGCGTTTCGTCCTCGCCCAATGCCAACAGTTTCAGGCTTACCAGTTTCTATTGCCCTATCAATTGCAGTTCGCAAAAAAATTAAAGCTTCACGATCTCCAACGATAAATGCTTCACTGTGCCAATCTGATTGAGCATAAATATGCAAATGACGAACCATACTACATCATACCATAACTTCGGGCATTATAAAGCCACTTTACTACTTTTTGATAAAGCCGCTTTATCTCTACTCTTTTTGCACGATTCCCACGCCGTATCTTGTGCCAAAATAAAGCGGCTCTAATCGTTTGATTTTGCAGAAATCGCGGAAAGGATGGTTGCCTACATTTCCCTCACCCACCCTATCCACAACCATTTGCCCCCGGACATGCTCCCAAAGCAAATCCAGCGTATATCGGAAGTCGTCATAGCCGATTTCTGTGTTCACCATGACCAAGTCCCACCCCTGCGCGAGCCGCGATTGAAAGGCTTGGTCAGAAAACTTCCCTGCATAAACCTCAAAGTAGCCACGATACACGTCTTGAATGTTCTTGGCACCGAGTTTCCAAGATGTAGAACTCTCATCCAATGTTGGATGAAATACCAAAAACCGTTCCACTGACTGGCAACTTCGTAAAAAACTGCCGGTCAATAGACCTAAATCAAACCCGAAACGAAACAAAGTCTTTGACTGGAGGTACTTACCGAGATGGTAATAGAAGGGAATATAAGTGTCGTCAGCATACGCAGATGACCTGCGACTTGATTCATCAAGCAAACGACAATTATTGCACAGAATACGGCTAGTCACTAACCTTTTGGCAAGATCGCAACCGACCTTATCCCGCAGTTCTGTTAAATCCAAGTTTTCTGACCTTCTGAAAAACCCGGTCCCTATCGCCCACGCTTTTTGCAGATGACTTGAGACCGAGGAGCGTTACTCCGCATTCCGGCGGACTCGGTTATATATGCAACAGAGTATGTTTTTCCAGTTTCGTGCGCGTTTTTCCAGAAAATGCCTTCGTAGCAACTGTTTTTCTTGTCTTGTATGCGTTTTTCTCGTCCAGAAGTGCATTATAATGCACAATTCCATGTCGGACCGAGGATTCAACTCACAATTTCACCAAAATGTGCATTAGAATGCGCATTAGAATGCGCATCGAATACAAAAGGAGATAAACAGGAAACAATCCCGAATATCTCCTTTACCTAGTTCTGGGATTTCTCCCTTGCCCGCAAAGCTGTGACATCTCTATCATCCACCTTCCACACAGCAGGCATTCGCCGTTGACCTCCAATACAGCATTTGAGTGGTTTGGCTGTACTTGGGTTCTAGTCACCGGTGAAGACCGAACCGCCACTAGGCATAATTATCTATGCCAGCGGGTCCAGATTCTCCGGGGACGACCCCTTGATAATATCCTCTATCTGCGCGTCTAATCCAGGAAAGCGGTCACCTGTAGTCCGCATCACCTTATCCATCTCTCTGCCAAGACGATACTCCATGCTCTTTGCTGTGTCAAAAGCCTTGTCAAACGAGCGGATAAACGACTTAATCTTCCCCAACACAATCTTGGCATCGTCCACCTTCTTCTTTGCCGCCCGCACATTGGCGTCAATCCGGGATGCTGCCTCGGCTTGTTTTTCCGTGCAGCCATTGGATTTGCAGTTCAGGTAATTCTCATCAAACAAAGCATCGTGAGTATCTTCCAAATCCGTCAGCCAGCGTTCAGCCTCAAATTGGACTTGAGAATAGAAGTTATACCAAGTTTGAGATTCTTGCTGCCATTTATGAACCGTTTGTTCATTGAACAATAAATGTGTCGGCTCTAAAATCACCACCCGACCATTAATTTCCACCTTGGCTAATTCTTCAGGTGTAAATCCTTCCGGAAATGTCATTTAGTCTCTCCCTTGTTGGTGTCGTTGGTGTCATCACCGCACTCTTCCATGACCATACTTGCCAAATTCTCAGCCGCCGGTTGGTTGCCAGCGCCAATAATATTTTCCACTTGGTCTTCTACAGACTGTTGTTTCTTCAATTGAGACGCCGTGCGAACTGCTGCTACATCGGACTTGTTGTGGATGTATTCCTTCTTCATCTTATCGTAGGCGCTCTCACTTATCTCAGTAAACGATAAGTCAATTTTGTCAATTTTTACTGGGAACCAAAAACGTGATTCACCATTACGATGCTTAGAAACGAAGAAACGAGCAACCCCCATCGCCTTTTCGTCCGCCGTCTGGTTTATACTCCAAAAAGCATCCAGCGGCTTCTGCTGTGCGTAAGCGTCACCAAGATTGCTGCCGTCAATGAATCCGCCTGCCTTGATAACTTCTTCGGCAGATTTATTGGGTTGCATGGCGGTATACATCCCAATGTTTTCTTTATTGACAGCACAGAAGCCACGGAAGTTTCGCACTAACTTGTAACGACTTTCCCACGTCGGCATGTCAGGCAAGTCTTGCATTTCTCCGACGTAATCCAAAATTACCAAATCCGGCTGAAACCCCCGCAGTTTTACTTGGGTATAATATGCACGGAAGTCGTGGATGCTCATATCCCCTGCGGGAAAATGCTTAATAATGAACCGCCGTTTATCCTCATAATCCTTGACGGTATATTTCAATGCCTCATAGACCATTTCGCAATGGTCTGCTAGAGCACTGGTCCGCATTTTATGTCCAAATGCCGACGCAAAATGAGCATCAAACCGTTGGGCAGTGCCGTCTTGGTCAATTTCCAATGTGACATAGATAACCTTCTTGCCACGCTTGATATTGTGAACTGCCGTGTTCACTAAAAAGAGAGATTTGCCCGTGCCTGACAAACCAATAACAGACGCAATCTCTCCACGACAAATGCCGCCGAAGGTCAGGTTATTGTCAATAGATGGAAGTCCGGTGGGGAATACATCATTGTTTTCCATCAGTTGCTTCGTTCGTTGATATCGTTCCTCTGGATTCTGGAAATATTCCAAACCGATATCAAAGTTACGGTCAACCGCCAAAGCATCCTGAAGGTATCCTTCCACCTGCGAAATCCATTTCTTCTTCTCTTGGGTCTTTCGCTTACCGATAATTCCCATGGATTGGAACATCGCCCGCGTCAGAGCCTGTGCCTTGGCAAAATCGGCTACCTCGTCTAAGATGTATTCTCGATTTTGTAAATTGGGAATATAGTAATCATAGATGGCAAGCAATTCACTGCGCCAGCGGAGTTGGGTCTCCACTGGTTTTTTAACTATCTTCTTCTCCATTTCCTGCTTGAGAAGTGGATACGTAGGGATTTCTTCGTATTCCTCAAAGAAATCGTAAACAAACCGGCTGGCGAATGAATGAACTTCGTCCTTAAAATACTCGGGCAGGATAAGCCCCCGAGTTTGGATAACAAAGCCACGGTCAGTCAGGAGCATGCCTATCAGATTTCGCTGCAAATCGTCATCGAGGTCGTACTTCTCCTGCTGGAATTGGGCAGCCGAAGTAAATTCTTGTACTTGACGTTCTTGTTCCGCAGTTAGACCAGCCATATTGCTCCTTTATTTCCAACCCATACTACCATATCAGCCAGCAATATTCAACTCGTAGAACCTCTTCCAATTTCTAGTTTAGTTTTCATATACACGCCTCCTGTGTATATGAGTAACTTCGACTATTTTAATTCGTGGAACCGAGGTAGTCAAAATTCGACAGCGAAACCAAACCCGTGCGAATGGCTTTTTCTTTTGTAATCTTCTTGCCCCGATTCTTCTGGGCATTCCAGAGAATGGTTTTGCAATATGTGCGGAACTTCAGGTCAATCTTCAGCGGGGCTCGCCGGGAGGGTCGCTTGTGAGGCGGCACTAGTAATTTCACCATCTTCGCCAAGAGTTTTTCTTGGTATGGACCAAACTTCTGACGATTGGCACCGTGATGAGTTTTGTTGAGCCAAAGATGCTTCAGTTCTGCGACCACATGACGAAGAATGAGGTTGGTCTTAGAATGATCCCAGCACAACTTGAGACACGATTCAAGATAGACCTGCCTTTTGTAGTACGACCCCGCACGCAGCAAAGAGATGCGGAGTTCTTGGGCGACATCCTCTTGATTATCCGTATGGTTATTTCGGACGTTCTTGCGGATAAGTTCCCATGCGGCATGCTCACAAAGTCGCCCAAACTGTGCGTTCAGGTCCAGATACTCTGTTTCTGAAATTGGAAAACGCTTGTAAATATGTTCCATTAACCTCCTTGATACCATGACTGGTATTTCAATTTATGTTGACCTTCTTTTTTGAGCAGACGATACAATGATGAGCCGCCTGCAAAACCCTTCATACCATCTCGCAAACAAACATCAATTGCCGCCCAAGATATTTTGTTGTATCCATCCCGCAACGAATAAGGCACTAATCCAGACCGTTTTGTTGGATAGTATCCATGTTCGTTAAAGAATTCATCTGCCCAAAGCAGCACTTGCTGCTTTGTATATGCTTTAGAGGTAGCAATTGTTGCTATATTGAAGTGCTGTGAAATGAACTTTGATAATGATGACCCTCCAGACAACCCACGAAACCCATGTTTCAAATCATGTGTCAATGCAGACCAACTTATTGGTTCTTTGGCATAGACTATCTTCCCAGAATGGTCATTGGGATATTTACCATACTCATCGTAGTATTGTTTTACCCATTCAATAATCATCTCCTCTGTGATGTCTGCCCCTTTACGTAATCCTAAGCCGCTCTGTGCGAATGGAGCGGCATTGTAGCCATGCTTATATGAATCCCACTCGTCAATCCAAAACTGTTCTCGTGGTGTCAGATTTTCTCGCTCCTCAACCTGCTCTAACATCATATAGGAGAAACTTGATTCGCCATACTTATTCCACGCTGTCTGTAACTTAGGATTGTGGTGTATATTCTTACGCAACCTACACCGATGATCTCCTAACCGATGTCCTATTCCAAGTGTGTGTTTAGATGCCCATGGCTTAGCAACAGTTTGCCCAACATACGGTGTTCCATTTGGGCATTTTGGACTCATCTTATTCACATTGATGATAGCGTAAATACCTTGAATCCCTCTGTATTTGGAAAATTGTGTGATGACTTCCATACACTTATATAGTGTCGCTCTCACAATTTTCCAAATCCATTTCATTGTTTTGTTGTTCCGACAATTTGTGCCCATAGCGAGTAATGATATGTTTTTTGCCAGCCACCACTTCGGGGTCAACAATTACAGGCATATATTCCAACGGCACTTCTGGGTAATAAAAATAAGTGTTGTTCATCACAAACTCCTTTCTGAAAAGGTTGTTCAGCCGCCCTGTGGTTCCCAACGCATATAGGGGTTGGAATCAAATGGCGACTCATACTCAATTTTATCATCTAACCGCATTCGGACGGTTATTTCCCTTACCTCACAAACTAACTCGTCCAGAGTTTTCCGTGCTTGGGTGAAGGGAACTGTTGCATCGAGGTTTTCCGCCACGAACTGACGAACTAGATTCTCAATGGATTGGGCTTCGGTCCTAATCGGAAGTTCATGCAACACATATCGCAAAAGAGCCTCAACCCATTTACACAGGTTATTGGTGTCTACCGGTTTGCTGTTTTGAATTAACCCGTGACACTCGTAGGCAGATGTCAAAACCTGCTGCACGACAAACGACTTTTCCATTCCAATCCCCCGAAGAAACATATCTACGCCGTGGGGGCATGTTTTTCTAGCGAACCCAACGACTTTTTATCCTTGACCGGAAGCAATACACTTTGTAAGCGGTTTCAATGGCTTTAATTTGAGTTCCCATTCACTTCTTGCCTCTCGATTTTAACAGTTTAGACAACGATGAGCCGCCTGATAATCCTTTATGTCCACGACGAAGACATACATCTATGTTAGCCCACGTAAAATATGAACCATCAAAATTGACACGTCCTGACTGACAATGCGGATAACGACCAAATTCAACTTTGTATTGTTCAGCCCACCTCAATATATCTTCCTCTAACAAGCGATGCAAACTTGATTTATTCACATTCACTAGATTATTCACAATTAGTCTACTAAGTGTCGTACCACCTGGCAAACCTCGCAAACCTTTATCTAAACATGCATTGACAGCACACCAAGTCAAACGACCCTGAGTAAAATACTTAACTTGTCCTTCACGCATCGTCGGATAACGACCAAATTCAACTTTGTATTGCTCAGCCCAATTTAGTATATCCTCTTCTGACAACGATGGCAAATTTATTCTATTCCGATCATTGTGAAAATGTTCAGAAATGAATTTGGAGACCGTTGTTCCGCCAGGTAGCCCCCTGTATCCGTTTGTCATGCATGCTGAAAGACCACACCATGTCAATGGCTCTTTTTTTGGAGCATACTCTATTTTGCCAGAGCCACCATGCGGATACCTTCCGTTGTGATCGGCTACATATCGCTCAATCCAACCCACAATCACCTCTTCAGTCAAGTCCGTCCTCTTGCGAAGCCCAATATTACTTTGTGCAAACGGGACAATATTGTAACCACGTTTATAGGCATCCCATTCATCAATCCAATGCTGCTCTCGCTCTGTCAAACGCTCTCTATCTCCCACTCTCTCCAAGACCATGAAAACAAAACTTGATTCGCCATATTTGTTCCACGCTCGTTGAAGTTTTTGATTACGATGGATGTTCTTTTTTAACTCATAACGATGCTGACATACTCTTCTGCCTATGCCAAGCGTTCCCTTGCCTCCAGACTTTTGGGCAGCCGCCTGTCCAATATAAGGCGTGCCATGTGGACATTTTTTACTGAGTTTGTTTACATTGATAATAGCGTATATCCCCTGAACACCATAATGACCGGAAGAATTTGTGATTATCTCCATACATTCATGTAGTGGCAACATAACAAATTCTTGCAATGAATTTACTTCAATTTCGATAGTGATTCTCCCAACTTGACCTTGCAGGTCATTGCAAGCCCTGGAAAAAAATCACTAGGGACTTCCAATACCTGCTTTGCTTGTTCGGCGACTTGTAGGGCATCTCGTTCACCAGCAAGCAGGCAATAAGCGTCGTGGGTATGAAAAACAACCTTTACCTTCCCCACAAGTTTCCTGTGGAGTTGGATCAACTTATAAAGGCAATAAGTTGATGCCGGGGATTGAATGACGAAATTTCGTGCTAGGTAATATTCGCTAGTGAATATTCGTTTGCGTCCACAATAGTCCAACGCATATCCATTGACCTCGGCTCCCCACGCCTGTTCCTGTATCCATTTCATGGCCACAGCGAAATTGGAATAGATTCCATCCCGAATATTCTTGGCGATTTCCATATCCACTTCCAATCGTTCCGCCAATTTGGGCGCACCCATTCCGAACACCACCGGCAGAAATGATTCCTTACAGATTTCACGAAAATCGGGCGTACAAGCAATTCCCGTCACCTGTTCCCAGATGGCGGAATACAAATCCACGCCAGAATCCACCATCTGCGTCAAAAGAGGGTCGTTGGTCAACCATTGAAGCACGCAAACCTCCAATGCCCGGTAATCCAGCGAGATAAACCGCAGGTCATGCCCCGCAGGACGAAGATTTGCCCTATCCTCGGCACCTATGCTGTGCGGGTTGAAACAATGACGTAAAGCCTTGTTGCACTTGAGTCTACCGTTGGATTGTCCCTCTAATTCGTAGAAAGGATGAGCAACTTTGTTTATTCTTCCGTCCACCAGCCCTACGGTCTCCACGGCGGGAATGACATCTACCGCCAATGGGTAATAAACCTCTTCGTACCATTTCATGTTCTGGGAAAAGGTGTCTGTCTCGGAAATCCGCTGGAGCATTGCTTCGGCTTCGTCGTAGTTCTCCGGAAATCCCGGAATACTGGCAAAACCAGCCAAAAGCTTCAGGTCATAAACGGCGCGGTCGACATTGAATACTATTCCTGTAAACTTACGGATGTAACTGGCGAATGGCTTGAGGTTCCAGACCATCATTGCCAATCCATCGTCATTTAATGCACTTTTGACTTGACTGGCGAAATAGACAAGTTCCCTACCGTTGGTGGGAATTGGAATCTTTACGTCCTTCTGTCCACTTTGGCAAAATACCATCTCGGCATTGTGAGGATGGGTAAAGTCCAATATTTCCGGTCGGAAATAGAGATAGAGATTCTTTCCGGCAAAAGTGGAGAGGGTGGCGAGCAGGTCTGACATAATGCTATTCTAACAACAATTCCGTGTCTATTCCACCCGATTTCAGCAGCGGCGTCTATTGAATATTGAATTTAGATCATAGAGCCCCCTTTCCCTTTAGTGGATAATAGGGATATAAGAGGATTCAAATACGCCGACGAAAGAGCTTTAACGACCGAAGGTTACAGTTGTTGTAAAAATTGTAGAAAAATTGTGTGGTATTTTGTTACTTCGGGCTGCATGAGCAGAGAAATATAGAGGTTCACATCGCATTGCAGCTCTTATTTGACCCCGCGCCGATTGCTCGGTGGGGTTATCCAGCTGCGATTCTAACGGTCGCAGCAACGGTGACCAGGACGTTAATCCCTCGGGGTGTAAATCTCCGCCAGCCCAAAGGGTTGACGAGGATGCTGGATAGCTACCAGCCCGGAGCCTGGGAGAAACATCGGTCATACTTGATACCTCGGAAACACGTCACTAGGTTACCACGGACGCATATTCCAAGTCAAATGAGTTAGACGTGGAGGAATTCCTTCCACAGTTTCAAAGAATTGACGTTGTAATTTGTCAAATTGCGTTTTGACATCCTTCGGAGAAGGTAACCAGTCCAACTCCACGCATATGACATCTTCTTGGCAATATCCTCGGAAGAGTTCGGATCCGCATGAAACATTTTTGGCAACCATTCAATTTCCGGAGAACCGACCATGGGGACCATGTGCCAAACAAAGTCAGCCGCGACGATATTGAAGGTCTCAGTGTAGCTTACCTGAAGCCCCATGTCCATCTCAGTTACCAGACGGATGAATTGTTCGTGCGGCATCCAGTCATGTTGTACCAATAGGTGGTTGGACATGCCGCCAAAAAATTTCTGGAGATTCTTCAGAACCTGACAACCTTGCATTTCAAGTCTGTTGGTGTTAATGTGGAATCGCAGGTCAAGTTCATGGTCATTGGCGAATTTGACTGCTGCAACCGCTTGAATTAGTTGATTTTTCATTGGGCGAATCGCGCCGAAGCAGCCAACATCAATTGTCTTCTTGTCTTTTTTGAGATGTTTTGGTATATTCTTGTATTCCTGCGGCTGGTAGATATTCGGCAAGTAGGCGGTGTTCACTGGATACAACTCATCCAAATCGTCAGTAAATTCTTCACTGTTGCAGGCGAGGGTAAAATTCGGGAATGGAAGTTGTGAGTAACGTGTAATCCAATCAAAAGCCATTCCCTCGTTGGAAATAAAGGGAATTTTGCTGTGAAGTCTGATTACCCACTGGCGCTTTTGATGTCGGGGAATTGACAATAATTCTTTCATTTTTTCCGGGGTAACCCAAAGAGCCTCAATAACAACGTGTGATGGATTGTCTCGGGTGACCACACGGTCAATCTCGTTGGCGTCTATGACAATATCGGTTTGAGTTGGCACACCTTCGGCGTATAATGCGTTAGCGGCGAACATTGCTGAGTTCATGAGACCGTAGGCACGTCCGTAGGCGATGTGTTTTTTGCAGAGAAAAACAATTTTCGTAAATGGATTCATTATATCGTATTCCAAGAAGAGGACTACGATATATACCAGTATTAAGGCAGAACAATTTATGGGACGACTCGAAGATGTCTTGGAATACCAAATGGACGACATGCAAGCCAAGGCTTTCAAGCTCGCCATCCTCTGGGAACAACTCACCGAACAAGAATTCCCAAATTACCCACACGTTAAACTCCGCGATAAGGGCGACCCTCGTAAATCTGTCCTCTTCCGTCACTGCTACCGCCTCGTTCGTCAGACAAATGGTATTATTCCCGATGAAGAATACCGCCTCTACATACTATCACAACTTCATGTCATAAAATGCGTGGCAACCAATCTAGCCCGGATTGACCCAGTAATCCTGACCGGCGATAAGGCTTGGCGCAGGTGGAGATTGTGGAAAAGACGCTGGGATTTACATCGCAACTATGCCACCAGTGCGATAGAAATTGCCGTCTCTGCACCACTAAGTCAGATACGCAAAGAACTCAATGAATCTAAAAAATTTCTCCTCAAGGAATTCCACGGGAAAATAGCCGCCAGCAACATCGCCGGTGCCGTCAAAGACAAGTCGCTTGTGCGATGGGTGAACTTTGAGAGCGTCTCGCCCTATTACGTGATTATTTCACCCTTCGTAGCCGCCGCCGTACATGGAGTGCCACTGGATGATGTGTTCTTGTTTGATGTGGAAGTTTACCAGAGGTCAGTGACGCCAGATACCGAGAAGTTATTCAAGCAGATATTTCCGGAAGAATTTACTCATTCGTGAGTTTTGTGTTCAGCCGTGGAAGCGAATGCTTCTCTAGCTTTGACCTTATCAAATATTAACATGGCGCGATGAAACACCATGTCAGCAAATTCCTCAGTCGGGCGGTCGGCAGGAGTAGATTTGGCGAGTTTACAAATCAGGTATCGAAAGAATTCTTGGTCGTCATTTAGAAAGCTCATTGCATCCAGGTCCATTTGTTAGAGGTGTGCCAAATATTGAAATTATGTAGACATTGTGTGCAATGAATCCAATTGTTGACATCACGATGCTCTTCACAACGCCATGGACCCATACATGTTGCTAAATCGGATTGTATGCGGTTTGCCATTTTTGAGGTCCACAATTCAAGTTGCCGCTTGTATGTGTCCATATCAAAGCTCTGTCCGCCTTTGTGGAACATCGGCAACTCAACGTAGCAGATAGAAAATCCGGCTCTTTCAACCCGGTAACAGAATTCTGCATCCTCGCCCTGCCCTGGACTAAAACTTTCATCTAACAATCCGATAACATTCAGTACCTTTCGTCTAATCAACACGCACGCAAAGGAAATTCCCTCAAACTGAATAGGTACTCCATTTATCCAAGTTCCGTAACCAAACAAACCTTGGTTACCAACGAGGTCTCCATTTCCTTGCTGTAATACCGACAACCAATTCGGAATGTCTATGATGATATCATCGTTGAGCAAAACAATGTCATTCCTTGGCAACGAGGCTTTGATGCCGAGGTTACACGCTACTGGAAACCCCACTGGCTGGTCTGATAACACTAATTTGCCAAAGGGCTGCATCTGTTCTATCAGTTCCCGAGAACAGCCGTTAGCGGATATGATGATTTCGTGTTCACTACTGGTGTTTGCAGATAAACCCCGTAGACACGACAGGATATCTCCCCTACCACATGTTGGAATAATGATGGAAACCATAATAAAATAAGAGTTATTACCGCTTGGTTTCTAACCACTCGTGAAATGTGATTCTCTGGAATGGATTGAGTGATCGGTCGGGATGGTCTAGCATGTAACCGACCATTTTTTCACCCTCACCATGAGTAAGTTTCTTCCATGCTTGCTTGCGGGCTTCACGAGAGTATTTGTGGAAAACCTTCTTTAAGGCTCCAGCCATGTCCATGAGGGCTGCGCGGGGAGTGCCGCCACTACTTTGTTTCGCCATTAGTAACTCCTCACTGCACTGACGATTGCTTCAATGATCTCTTCCGGCTTCTGAGATGGAGTGAAATACTCATTCCATTCTGCCGGTTGAACTTCCCACTTGTGACCGCGCAACGGGGAAGTAATGTCATATCCCCAAACATGAAGCAAACCTCGGTCTTTGATGTAACTCACGCTGATGTTGAACTGCTCACAACGCCGCTGTTGTCGGCGTTGGACGCCCTGACCTCGGTAACCCATGTAAATGATGTAATTGTCATCATCCGACTTGCGGATACCCTCGTAGATAAACACCATCGGAGCGTACTGTTTAATCTTGGAGGCGAGATTGACCACCATTCGTTCCAACTTGGGGAATTTATGTTCCGACCCATCCTGACCCTCTTGGGAAATCTTCCTTACATCTTCGTAGATGATTTGTACCCAATCTTGCTCCGTCCGCTTCTCCTTGAGATTGAGTGGGTAGATTCGCTTGCAAACCCAAGTCGCCTGCCCGGTGGAGTCTGATATCAATTTCCGGATTGTTGCCTTATAACTGCCTATAGGACTCACCACAAGACGAATGGTACCGGGCAGCCCACCACCCCAAGTTACCGTGTCAGTCCATTCTAGGATGGGTTGGCGGGTTCCTAGAGGCATTCTGACGAGTTCGCTTACGATTTCGTCTGAATTGAGTGTTTTGGTGAGGTTACAGGATTGTGGGCGGCGGTCGGCGTGCTTAGATCGCTCAAATCCGAAAATGTCTTTGAATGCCATGAAAGTATCTATTCGCCGTCCTACATAAAGTATGAGTATCAAACGATTTTCAATCTGGGTAGAAGCCCGTGAACAGGATGAGGCAATCCGGGCGGCAGTTCTGGATGCAATTCCAGATGATATTAAGGAAGATATCCAAGACGAGAGCGAACTGCTCCAACTTAACACCAAAAGTCTCAGGCTAAGTGCTGCGGAGATACTCAACCGGGGTGAAATCAAACAGGCGATGAATCCTGCCATGGAAAAAGAGGTTCAGCAGGCGTTTGAGAAAGGCGTCACCCTACAGGATCTCGTTGACATTCTTCAAGGTAAACCTGGTATGAATACTCAGTCGCTAGGCGCACCAGAGGAATCCGTGCCGCCGCCAAGTCAACCAGTCAATACAGGACTCTAACTAATAAGGTCTTCCGGTTTGATGTCCGGAGCCCATCTAGTCAGCATTTTGGCGATGGTTTCTTCTGGAACACCATGTTCATTCCGTCCGGCAAGCATCTTGGCAAACTGGGCTAGTTTATCCTTGTTATTATCCTTGTCTCGCAAAAACGGGGCATGTTCCTGCCACCACGGCGATGTCGGCTCTTGAACGACTATCTTATAGCCGTAAACGAAGGCGTATTCGGCATATTCCTTCATGTCTTTGCGGGTGGAATTGACGTTATCGACAATGATGGGGGTCACGCCCGAGTCTACTGCCTGTTTGAATCGCTCGAAGTTCCATTTGTGGGCGCGACCCAAGGCGGCAAAGTTCCACTGGGATTTGTAATGTGCCAGTCGTTTGGCTTTATCGGCGGTATCATCGTCTGCCGGGTCTGAGGCGTAATTCAGAGTCCAGAAGTCGTCTGTGGAGAAAACGTGCTTCATGCGGTCAGAAATGCTATGACTCTTTAAGGTCTGGGCGACGGTGTAACTTTTTCCAGAACCGGGGGTGCCACGCATGATGATACAGACTTTATCCTCGTCTTTTTCTTCGCAGTAGGTTGAAAAACTCATGAATTTGCTCATATCTATATCTAGGTCACCCAATAATAAAGCATACGGAGAACAAATGCAATTCAAATCATTTCAGACATTCCTTGAGGAAAAAGAAGGTGATGTCATCAAGTGCGACAAGTGCGGCGTGATTATTGACCCCAATAATCCCAATCGTACTGCCAGAACATTGGAAGACCCGAGCGGAGGAATTGCGGGAACTTACTGCACAAATTGCTTTGAAAGCAAACAGAAGCAGATGAAGAAATGAACCTGATATTCTACATCGCCAAAAACGCAAATTACTTTGATAGAGTCGTTGCTTTTGCCACCCGTGGACCTTACAGCCATGCAGAAATACAATTATCTGATGGCATGTGCTTCTCCTCTTCACCGCTAGACGGCGGAACTCGTTTCAAAAAAATCGTCGTCAATCCTGCCCACTGGGTTGTAGTTTCTATCTCCTGTGCCGCCGAGCAAGAAGCCAAAGCCCGCCAATGGAGTACAGAACACCAAGGGTTGCGGACAGTTGCCATAAAATCTACGGAAATCTAGGAGAACCACAGGAAGCCCTAATGCCCTCTATGCTTTGGCTAAAAGTCAATTTTGTCCTTCACGATAACCTCGTGACCCTTGGATGTTAAAACTCGCACGCGCTTGCGGGAATGATCATCCAAATAATCATTGATGTGGAACATAAAGTCGTAGTAGTTTAGGATGTCTTTATCGTCCGCTGTTCGCAATCCACGACCCATTCTTTGCTCTATCACATGTTCCGCAGTACCACCAGCGGCGTTAATCAAATTGTGGATTTTGACGTTGATGCCCGTGTTGAAAATGCCGCTGGTGGCAATAGCAACTATATTGTCTTTGGACTTCTGGAGTTCCTTGATGACATACATGCGGGTATCGGTATTGTCCTTACCTTTAACCCACAAACACCCAGGTAACATATTGGCGAGCATATCACCATGCTCTATTCGCTCCACAAGAATGAGGGTTCTTCCAGTCAGGGACTTGGCAAGGCGGGTTGTAATCTCGTGTAAGTAGTAATTACGAGCAATGCCGTAGGTGACCGCATCCAAGTATATTTCAAAGGGCAGTTGCGGCTCGTTGATGGGATAGAAAACACATCTGGATTTAGAAAGGTTCCCTCGGTCTTGCAATTCAGCCGTAGTCAGCAATCCATCTGATCCAGCACATTCAATTAACATCAGGGGACCGAAGTAGCCTTTGACGGCATATTTTTGGGTGTCGTGGGAACCGCCATATTTGAATGGCGTGGCACTGACGGCGACCCGCACGTATGCCTTGTCCATTTTCTTATAGTATTTCTTTGTGGTCGGAGTCATCATATCGTGGATTTCGTCTACGACCAACGCCCGAATTTCCGGCAGCAATTTCTCAATCTTGTGGAGGGATTGGACAGTGGCACAGGTGATGAAATTGGGGTCCACGTATTTCTCGTAGAGCCGTCCTACGTTTTTGAATCCCCATTTCATCAGGGCATCGTAGTTTTGGGCGACGAGGCTTTTGCGGTTTGCTAAAACGAGGGTGGGGGTGTTTGGCGGCAGGCATTTGAGGATTGAGACCATGATTTCGGTCTTACCACTGTTGTGGGTTACAATAAAATCACTTGTCAAATAATGTGGTTCTTCGTTTAATCGGAATCCGTAATATTTGCCGTACCTGAGTGGTTTTATCGTGAATCCACTTCGTAAGTTATTTTTGTATGGCGATCCTGGTAGCATCCTCTTTTTTGCAATACGGCAAGGAACATTTGGAGAACTGGCATTAGCCGAAATCAATACGCGATAATATGTGTCTGAAGTACCATTCTGACTACTTTTTATAGTAGGAGATAGCGAGGCATAGAAGCCGAGACTACGAGCAACAAACTGAATATCTTCTGCCAATTTACGAGATTTACTCGTTATTTCATGATTTCGTTTTCCCGATGCAGAATGTCCGTCTGTATCTATAAGTCCAGCAAGCAATTCAAGTCGCTCAGTAATACTCGCTGTTTTATAATTATGTGGGATAAACTTGTCACCACAAGATAATCCCCATAATCCAATATTTTGTAATAGAGAGGCGATTGGGTTTTGTACTTTTTTAGTACCAGAAAGGTAATATGTCGGACATTTTCCTTCCTGAACATCTGGAACAACCCGAATATTAAAAAGTTTTGCTTGGTGTTCAAGTTCAGCAATAATTTCATTATCAGTTGTTGTAACACGTACTGATTGTGTAAAACCACCGTCTCCAAGCATTATTCCAAGAAAGTATGGAGATAATGGCAAACATTTTGTTGGTTCAAATTTAACTGGAGTCCGAAACATTTTATAAATATGTTTTTTCCAATTAGACCATTTTAGCCACTCTCGCACTGTTACATCAACAATCAATCCACCCTTCTCACTCGCATAGCGGTTTTTATGAGATGTTGTTTTGATGAGAGTTAGAACATGGTCGCCATTAACCATCATTTTGTCTTTTTTGCCTATACATATCTCAAACAATTCATCATCACCGCTTATTAACTCACTAATGGTGCGAGGTCGGCTATCTGGACCCATTAAACGGTCACCCACAACTAAGTTTTCTACAGATTGTAGGTGACCATCATATTTCAATAACATCTCACCAGCAGCATGGCAGCCCGTAGGAGCCTGAAGTACACAGCGGGAATATTTCAGGGCTTGGTTCGTCAATTCTGCCTGATAGTCGTATAATACGAAGGGTTTATCCTTCTTCTTCTGGAATTGACGGAGGAAATTGACATCGATGGACTCATGTATCCACGGTACGGCTACCCGGTGGTCAACGATTATTGGGTCAACATTGAAGGTCTGGAGGACCAGACCTACTTCCGGCAATAGACCTGTCAGGAATTTGCCTGTGGCGAGCGAGAAAAAGTCAACATAGCCATCCCATTTCTTTTGCTTGTAGAGGGAGGAATGGAAATATCCACGTTCCTTGAAACGCAGCAATGACCAGAGATTTTGACGGAGTTCCTTGTCGTCGGTGAAAATCTGGGAATAGCAGTTGTTGACCACCAGTGTCGTTTTAGACATATATGGTATTATAGCAGGAATAGAACAGAGAATTCAAGCGGATATATACGTCATGAACTTCAACGATTACATCCTCCTGAACGAGATGCTCGTTCACCAGCTCGCCCAGAAACCCGACCGGGTAGTGGCGTTTCGCGGGCATATTTGGCTGACCAACGACTTTATTCCCACTACGGAAATAGAAAGGACCATCCGGGCAGAACACCCCCAAGGGGTAAAATTGATGGGCGGTCCAGTGCGTGACTGGAATGACCTGATTGACTGGTTGGATAGTTATGTTCCGGATGTTTTTACGGGATACTGGAATCCGGAAAAGAAGATATTGTCAGCAAGTAGCGATTTTGCTACCAATCCCGTTAGTTCCCCGCTGGTCAAAAAGGTGGCTGAGACACTCAAGGCACGGCATGTATCCGTGGGGGTTATTCAGAATGTGGACACCAAAGAATACGAGAGGGCGTATACCCGCAAAGAGATGTTGGGAAAACTTCCCGACATAATGTATCACGGCACCACCACAAAGTATCTTGCGGCGATTATGCGGGTTGGATTGCGACCTGGAATATCCCAATCCAACTGGGATAAACAAGGAATTTATCACGATGACCGGACATTTCTGGCAGCAAGACCAGAAAGTGCAGAATTCCACGCCAGCAATGCATCACACCTGAGAGGAGGATTTCCCTGCATTATTCAGGTCGCCATTCCGGACCGCGCGTTAATTGAGCCGGACTATGACGCTGACGCCGTTGCAACTGGCACAAAAGCCTATGGTCATAAACCCAAAGAAGCAGAGAACGTCTATGGTTCCGTGAATAGTATGAAGATGAGTCGTAACACGGGATTGATTGCCTATACTGGTAGAATACCAGCAGCATTCATCAAAGGAGTTTTCCTGTATATGGGCGGCAGTTGGAAGAAGGTGCGATTAGACACGTTGAAGCGGAGGATAGAAGAAGACCCATGGGATTGGGGCTACCATTACGGATTATACTAAACCTCATCTTCCGTGGGGCGGTCTATTTTGTCCTGTTCTTCCCATTCTTTCATGAGGTCTTCCACCCTTTCGTAGCGGCGAGGATTCCCGTCCTCGTCCTCACGCGGGCGAGTCACCTCCTCCCGCTTTTGGACCTTATCTACCAGTTCCTCAAATGGTCTGGTTTCAATCGTCCCTGCTTTGATTTCGTCCACTTGTTTGCGCATGTCATCGGCAAATTTCAGCGTCTCTTCCGGACCGCCCACAAAACTGATTTCCCAGTAAATAGCATCCAGAATCTCTAAGAGGGTCATGTCCCGAGTGCATTCCACGACCGATACCTGCTTGTTCAAATCGGTACGAAGTTCCTCAATAATGACTTTCTTTTCCAATTTCAGAGGAAGCCAAGCATAGGCACCAATGGGGGTCATCATGACACCGTAGTTTTGAGTGGTCTGCCCCTCATACCAGTCCGGGTTGGCTTCGCGTTCTTTGGCGGTGATATTGCCATTTACATGGAAGTCGTGCCAAATGTTGAAGTCAAAGGGCTTCTTTTCCTTCTCGTTGGAGCGAATTTCCACATCCATGGCGGCGTAGATTTCGCTGTAATTGAATTCTGTGTCGCTTTTCTGAATATCCTCGGCGGCTGTATGAAATGCCGTGATATCGTGGCACCATGAGTAGAATTCAAAGAACATTTTGGTCAGGAGTTCTTCATCGACAAGCCGGAAGATGTCCAGCATTGTCGTTCCCTCCTCAATGTCACAAAAATGAGGGAGGGCTTCGATGAAATAGATTTTCAGCCCATTTTCGTCCACAATGCCATTTTTGGTCAGTACGTACTTAGGCATTGTTTCTGGCGGTCTACCGAATAAAGCAAAAAGCAAGTCCAGAATAGACAAGTCGTATTTGCCCATGTGCCTTGTGCCGTTACAGTAGAGGAACATGTTTTCGCTGATTTCAACATGGGAGTTCAGACTGACCTTAATGGGCGAGGTCGAAATCAAAAGTTGTCCGTTGATTACATCCCCGCGCTTTTTTAGATGAATTGTCTCTCCGTCACCATCATCGCCGCCGGTTTTCATGATTTGGCACCAGAAATCCAGTTGCGGGAAGAGTTCGTCGGCAAGATTATCCAGATGTTCGTCACGTTTAACGATGCGAACAATGTCTTCCATTGTCACGGCAGGGTCAATATGTACAGAATTCCTCAGTTTGGGGATGATGAATTTAACCACCCCATCGTCATCGTAAAACCAGTTCTCTGCCTCGTCTTCGGTAAAGAACTCCAAGTTCAATTCCACCCGACTGTTTTTATTGAGGATGGAAAAAGTGCCATCTTTGTTCCTACGTATTATGTGCGCAACCCGGCGGTCAGGATTGTAGGTGTAGCTGTGAAAGCCGTCTGGTTGAAGTTTGATGAAATTACCCATACCAATACTATAGCGGATTACTCCATTATTTCCATGAGAATTACAGACGAACCTCACTACGCCGAGCCTGGCTGTTTCATGCGGAACAAAAGGCGAGCTATTGTTATCAACAACGTCTATCCAAGACCCTTTGGCAGCGATCCGTTCTTTTCCGGACAAATGCCGCTGGCACAACGGTGGCATATTTCAATCCTGCAACTCAAGCAGAATATTGAATATATTGCCAAGTATACACCATCCATCGTGCTAGTGGGAGGGGATCCGCGACTTCATCCCGAATGGTCAAACGCCGTGGAACTGATGCATTCGTTCAAGGATTTGGATTTTATTGTGCGGACTCCCATTGATTTGACCAATTTCAAGATGCCCGTTGACCAAGATAATGTCCGATACTGGGGAGAAATGATTTGTAAGCGCGGGCGCAACGATGTACCTATTCTCATCGCCTCTATGGATGTTCTACCCGGTCAGAGCAAGCATTACTATTGGCGAGAGGCTCGCAAATACTGTGACTTCTGGAAATACTACCCAACACCTATATACAACAACCGAGTGCATTACTGTATCGTGGCAGCCTCTATGACAAAAATGATTGAATCAGAAGTCATATCTGGTTGGGAACTTACCCCCGACAAAGACGCCTTTGACCACCACGACGAAGAAATTGAAGAACAAGCTCGGGAATGCTGTCACCGTTGCGGCTGTGCATTGTTCTACAAAGACCCGGATATCTTCCCTGAACAAAACATCATTGACAGTGCGATGGCGAGCGTGACAAACCTCAAGCAAATCAAGCATAATCAAAGGGTACGACCCTATTATCCCAAGGCTTTTATTTAAGTATGGATTACTACGACAACGAAATTGGTATTGAAAATGTTACAAAGCGTCGGCGGAAGCCGCACCATTCCGCAGGAATGTTTGACCCGTGAGCGGTGACGACCAACCTGTCCAAGCTGCTAGGAGGTCGTTGTAGTAAAGACAACGCTTGATGCTCTGTAATCCCTCCAAGACCGTCGTGCGATTGATGATGAGGGGATACAGAAGTTTCCACGGTGCAGTCGCGATTAAGGTAATACTGCCATGCCAAACCTTGGGCGTATACATGAGGAATTGCAATTCCATGCTTTCTGGGTCGTTGAACAACCTGTCCAATCCGCCGGGGTTCTTCTTGTTCTTGTATTGCCAAAGCCAACTGTAAGTGTCGCCAATTCTGGCTGTGGTGGCAAGAGTATTGTCGTCGCAGGTCTTGACCCCAGCATCAGGCAAACTGGCGTCGAAGTGAGAGAACGGCAAATCGCACTCGAAGGATTTATCTCCTTTTTCGTAGATGCGGCAATCTGGCTCCACTACTGGGAAGCCAAAGTGTTCAAAAGCAATAGCCGCCGCGCCGAACTCGCCATACTTGCCCAATTTACCATTGGACAGACCGTTTGGACTATTGCGTTGATCCGCGTAATAGTCCCCTGACTGCCCTCTTTGGCTAAGACCTTGGATTAGAGTGCAAACATCCCAAATTACCTGGTTGTGAACTTCGTCGTTCGGAAAGGTATAGGTGATGTTGTGCAGGCAGATTCTGTTGAGTAGTTCTTCTCTTGTGACCATAATTGTATGCTCCAGTGTAAAGGTGTATACGGATTATAGCCAAACGGAAATAAAAAATCAACTACCAACCAACACCAAGCGATAATCCGCGTGAGCGGACAAAGACTCGCACGCCATATGGGTCCAAGTAGTAATATTGCCCGGTCACCGGGTCATAGTAATACGTTGGTTGTGGCGGAGCATAGTAATAGACTGGCGGCGGCAACACATAGACTGGACTGCCGTAGTAGCGCGGTACCACCGGCAAAGGACGTGGGACTACTGGAAGGGGACGCGGTGCCACGTAAACATGAGATGAATAGCCGTGGTAGGCGTAGCCGGGATGACCGGCTGAACAAACTGTGGTGCATGCCAATATTGCAACAAGTGCTACGATTCCGGTGAAAGTCTTCATGGTTTACCTCCTGGGTAAAGTTGGTCTTCAATTCTCGGCAGTGGTGGCGGCGTGAAATCCAAATCAGTAGACTTGCCGTTCGTCTCCATGTGGATTTTGTTAATCTTAATACCCCAGCATTTTTCCAATGCCTGCACGAAGGTCAATCCATCCGCCGGTGTCTTAATTTGTATTTTCACACTCATCGCTAAACTGCCTCTCGTATATATGCCAGAGGTCATGATTAAAACAGTGATCGGTGTCCCAAATCAAGGTCTGGTCATGGCACCATTCAGTGTCAAAATCTCCATAAGCCAGCGCAACATTATAGCTCATATTCTTCACTTGCCAGAACATATTTCCCACTCCATGCTCAAATTGATATCGCTCGCGCGGGTGCTCCATGAGTTTCTGGGGAAATTGCAGTTGGAGGGCAACTTCTCGTTTCAGGGCGAATGCGCAGGTCCGAATATGTTCGGGGTGCGGCTCGTAGAATGCCCCCACGAGTCCTACGTGAGGCAGAGACAGCTGATTTAGGAAGGGTTGGAGAAAATCCCGTCTCATCGGCAAACAGTCGTCAGCAAACCAAAATACGGCATCCCAGTGATAGAACTCGTCCCGGCGGACGAGAAAATCCTGAAATGCGCCGATGTCGCCGCCACGATTCAGGCGGGGAATGTAATAGTCCGGTTGCCATTCCAAAATTCGGTTGACCTGTTCCACCTTGGGGGAGCCGGGATTGGGGTCAAAATTGTGGATGACCACTAATTTCGCCCCGAATTTTTTGGCATTCTCCCACGCGCGGAGCCATTTTCCACACATTTGTTGGCGGTCGTAGACACAAAGACAAACGATGGGTTTTAGTTCGCGATTCATGAGAATTTGTAATCTCCGAACATATCCCAGTAGATTTTGAACAGTTTTGGTAGGTCTTCTCGGCATTGGACCTCCAAATCGTTGATGACAGTCATATAACGCTGAACTTGACGTTCATTACGTCGCTCGCCAGCCCAAGAGAAGCCACCCAAGTGCAGCACGGTGTCTTCGGGGATTTCCACAATCTGCATGCCGGACTTCTGGACATTATAGAGAAGCCACGAGCCGATGTCGTAGGTTAGGTATCCAGCTTCTGGGGTAATTGGCTGCGGAGGCATGTTAAACCTCTCTTGGTGATCTATCATCTCCTTATCCACTTGGATGCCATCAAAGTCACCCTTGACGAAATAACCCTGCCAACGGAATTTGCCAAGGAACGCACGGGAGCCAGCTACAAAGTAGGTTTGGGGATGAGGGAAGTTAATGAGGTTTTTGCCGTCTTCCCACGGTCCACATGTGATGCGGTCAAGAGCATGATGTCGCCCAGCAAATACAAGCCCAGTATCTGGGTTATTCAGACAGGGAATTACTTTCAAATCCCAACATGGTTCTGTCACCAAAACATCATCGTGCATCAAGAGGAAATACTTGGTATGCACCCACGGCATAGCAGAATCTATGGCTTGGGCATGCCCTACACGCGACCAAACCCGCTGAACAGTCAAGGGCATATCTCGGTCACGGTATTTCTCCTCCCTGATTGCCTCTAAGAACCACTGCTTCTGGTTCTGGGTCTCGGGGTCGCCTGTGCGACGGTCTGGACCGTTGATTGTAACATTGATATGCATAGTAACATTGCTCGTGTTACGGAGCAAAGACATGATACTAAGGGCAAAAAGGCGGGGACTGTTGTTGTAGGTCGGGACGATGGCGGTAATGCCCGGCACAAGGGTTTGCTCGCACGCTTGCTGCTCTGTGAGGAACATATTTTCATCCATATTCGCATTCTACACAATTTTATGACGTAATACAACTCTGTTAGAATATGACCAACAAACTCGTGATTTTTGATCTTGATGGGGTTCTGATTGATAGCCGTGAGATGCATTACGAGGCTTTGAATAAAGCATTGGCGAACTTAGATGCACAATACGTCATTTCACGAGAAGAACACCTGAGCGTCTACGACGGGCTACCTACTTCCAAAAAACTGGGAATGTTGAGTGAATCGCGGGGTTTACCTTTGGACAAGCATCAAAAGGTTTGGAAGGACAAACAAAAAGCAACTCTGGAGATTTTTGGCAAAATAGAGAAGGATTACGAGTTAATCAACTACCTCAGCCAGATAAAAGGGGCAGGTTACAAGATAGCGGTCGCGAGTAATAGTGTTCGGAATACCGTGGCGCTCGTTCTGGCTCGTCTGGGACTTTTGGAGTTCTTGGATTTCTACATCAGCAATGAGGATGTTGTCCATAACAAGCCATTTCCCGAGATGTATTGGAAATGCATGATAGTTTGTCACGCACTCCCTAGAGACACTGTAATTCTTGAGGACAGTCATATTGGGCGGCAGGGCGTGTTGGATAGTAAGGCGCATCTGGTCCCAATTGAAAATCGGAGCGACCTCACCCAAGCAAAAATCAATAAGGTCATGGCAATTTTACAGGAGGATAAACCCATGTTGGTTCCTTGGAAATGCGACAGAATGAATGTGCTTATCCCAATGGCTGGAGCTGGGAACAGGTTTATGCAAGCGGGTTACACCTTCCCAAAACCACTGGTGGAGGTCCGAAGCAAACCTATGATTCAGGTTGTAACCGAAAACCTGAATGTAGAAGCCAAATTTACCTACATTGTTCAAAAAGAACACTACGACAAGTATTCCTTGCAATACCTTCTAAACCTCATCGCACCGGGCTGTAATATTATTCAAGTAGACGGGATAACTGAAGGTGCCGCCTGCACAACATTACTTGCAAGGGACATCATTGATAACGATGCTCCTTTGCTCATGGCAAACTCAGACCAGTTCATTGAGTGGAACAGCAACGAGTGTCTTTATGCCTTCAACGCTGATGGGATTGATGCGGGCATACTTACTTTTGAGTCCACCCATCCCAAATGGAGTTATGTCAAACTTGGTGAGGATGGGTTTGTATCTGAAGTCGCGGAGAAAAAGCCTATCAGCAACCAAGCCACAGTTGGCATTTACTTCTGGAAGAAGGGTTCTGACTATGTGAAGTATGCAGAACAAATGATTCGCAAGAACATCCGGGTGAATAATGAGTTTTATGTTTGTCCAGTGTTCAACGAAGCAATTGCTGATGGTAAGAAGATAAGGGTGAAGCAGATAGAGAGCATGTGGGGTCTCGGCACACCGGAAGACCTAAAGCGTTTTTTGGAGAACTACAAATGCTAGTGATTACCCATCGACAAATGCTAGTGATTGCTCACCGAGCCAATCTTAATGGACCGGACCCAGCAAGCGAGAACACGCCCAGTGCTATAACTCGTGCGCTTTCTCTGGGATTTGATGTGGAGATTGATATCTGGCACATCGATGGCGGGTATCGGCTTGGTCATGACAAACCTCAGTATGAAGTTGAGTTATCTTGGTTGTCTGGATTTAGGGACAATTTGTGGATTCATTGTAAGAACATAGATGCCCTATACCAGTTGTCGTTACATAATGAGTTCAACTACTTCTGGCACCAAAGCGACGATTTTACCTTGACGAGTAAAGGGTATATTTGGACTTATCCTGGCAAGCCATCTAGCGGCAAGAGTATCATTGTGCTGCCTGAGTTAAACCTATATGAGTCGTATAAATGTTTTGGGATATGCACAGATTATCCTCATACGTTAGGCGTCTGCACGGATTATTCTGATCGAATTATGTAGGTGGAAAAATCTAATATGACAATCTTCACCCCCTGTCTTTGGAGATGAATATTAAGAAAAGTTTCAGGGTGAAATGCGAAGCCGTTGTTCAGTAACGCTTGCCAGCTTAGATATACCTCGAAGTATTTGCGCATGGTTTCGTAGGTTCCTATCGCAAATTGGTCATTGAGTTCACCCCAGTCAAAGCCTCGTGGGACATAGATGACATTAGGCTTGATTGCATACTTGTTCAAATTCAATGTATCCAACGCCAAGTTGTTAATCATTTCTTGATACGCTGTAATGTCGTACCACTTTGTCGATGGTGTATGTGGCATTAAGGCTATATCACATCGCGATTTGATATAGATATCGTATGTGTTGGGTACTAAACTAAAGCCCACAAACCCATTGTGCCAGTTGTTCAATACGTTAATTGGATACGCACAATTGTGCCGGTAAGAATCACACAGGACAACTGCCGGGTGGAATTTGTGGTAATATTGTTCATATATCTGGGAAAACTGCTTGTAGATGGTGTTTTGCGGCTCTGTGTAAGTGTAGAAGTATCTGTCAACGTCACCAAGCACAACTTCTTGGTTTGTTCTACAGAGATGCCAAATATCTGGATGTTCTGTTGCGCCCTCACGTATATGGGTTTCTTTGGTCTTTCCGCCGACATGACCACTATACAGAACTGCAACTTTAGTCAATATAATACTCCTTAAACCACATATCTACTGCTCGCCCACCGGCAGTAGAAGTGACGTTAGTGAGTTTCATATGCCGGTGCATCTCACCAAGTGACATACCGCAGGGCAAGCCCTGCGGCTTCCAGCATTCTACGACCTCACCGTGCTAACTTCGATCCCACCGATGTGAGTCAACAAACCGAAGAAAGTAGAGGATGAAATCTCCTGCTCCTTAAAATCCCTGTTGTCCCCAGGTATTTGTTTCAAACCTTCAGTCTCAATACAAATAGCGGACTTCACATCCCTATCCATCTTGAAACCGCATTCACACTCGTATGTCCGTTCACTCAACGAAAGTTTCTTTCTCGCTCCACACTTCGGGCAAAGTTGTGTTGACGGGAAGAACTTTTCAACTTCAAGAGGCGTATGCGATTTGTGCTTCAAATCGCTAATTATCCCACCAATTCCTGAAAACTGAATTTTCTTTCCGTGATTGCCTGCGTGCCAAGCGTGAATACTCTCGTCCTGAAAACAAACATACCTAAAATTGTTTTTCACAGCACTTACAATCTTGTGCCGTATATCCGACTTCTTGTTAGTCAGTCGCTCGTATTCCTTCTTCCTCTTGCGATAGTCCTGACTTTTCTTTTTGGAACGGGGCTTGTTCTTGTTGCGTGCTATCTTTCTGTCCAACCTACGCAAACGCTTCGTAGGTGGCACTTGCCATTTGACCTTCACCCCGTTGCTGAAAGTCATTTGTGTTTCACAACCGAAATCAATGCCTATGCTTGCCTCTGGTATCACCCTCTCTTCCTTGTCTTGGAAGGTCGTGAAATTGATGTAGTAGTCCTTGCCTTTACGAACAAGCGTAGCACAAGCAATTTCCGCTTCGGGAGGCAGTTGGTCAAGTCCATTCACCAACAACCACTTTTTTAGTCCTTGTATCCTAACCCTATTTCCCTTGATGAAGAAGGTCTTGTTGTATTGGACGAGTGGGATGGAGTTGACCTGTCCCTTGAACTTCAACTTGCCAACCTTGAAACCTTTTTTCTTCAAGGCAGCAAGGGAAGCCAGCGAACCCCACAACCTTGTCCGAATGCTTTGCTTCATCTGTCCTTGAAGGACGGTCAAATCTCGGTCTTCGTATTCCTCACTATCCTCATCGCCAATCTTGACGGGAACAGAGTGAACAGTTGTGTCAATCTCGTCCATAGCGTTCAAGGCGAGACAATGGTTATAGAACCACTTGGCTTCCTTGAACAAAGCGGACAAATGACTACGAACAGCATCCGACAAGTGGGAGTAGTCAATCTTGCACTCATACACTTTGCAGGTCTGGTTTTTGCGTTTGTCTTTTGTGAGTTTTCTGCTTCTTCTTCTGTCCACGCAATTATATAGTTATGACACTAACAATTTTCGTGAACAAAACGGAAATTTTCTCCAAGTTTTTCGGATGGGGATTTTCAGGGACTTACATGAGATTACGATTTCAGGGCAGTTGCGACAGGAACAACATCGTGGAGGCGTATCCTGACTAATTCCTACTATGGCGGCTTACATCCGCACCCCAAGGGTTCGCCCTAGTTCGCATTGTCTCGTTCGCTACGCTCACTCGCCACCGCTCACAGGGCGAACATCAGTAGATGGTGCGGTTTTACGCCGCCGTTATAACGGGGTGTGATAAAACTCAATGAAACTGATTGGCTCGTTGTCTTCACAAAGTTCCAACGCTTTGCGTATATCGCCTACGGTTTTGATTTCCATGTTCTCTCCTGGTTATTGCGCACGAATTAGAAGATTGGAAAAATCCAATTGGACCGTCGTAATGCCTTGTCTTTCCAAATGCAGATAGAGCATTGTTTCGGCATGAAACCTGAATCCATCGTTCATCGATACTCGGTAGTGTAAGTACACCTCAAAGTATTTTCGCATAGTTTCATAGTCTCCTATCGCGAATTGATCATTAAGGAGGCTCTCAGAGAAACTCCGCGTCACATAAATGACGTTAGGTTTGATTTCATATGCATTCAAGTCTAATGTGTCATGCGATGCCGCCTCGTTGTACGGCAGTTGCTTGTATTGCTCTAGGCTCATTGATTTTGAAACTCGTTCTTGTGCTGACAGCACTATATCGCACCGAGATTTAATGTAAACGTCATAGGTGCTGGGAACCAAATCAAAACCAATGAACCCATTGTGCCAATTATTCAAGACGTTAATTGGGAATACATAATTGAATGTGTAAGAATTGCAGAACAGGACAGCTGGATGGGGTTCACGATAATATGACTGAGGTATCTGGACAAACTGTTTATAACTGGTGTTTTCAGGTTTTGTATAGGTGTAGAAGTAGCGGTCAGCCGCCCCCAGTACAGCCTCTTGGTTGGTTCTGCATACGTCCCAAGTTTCTAAACCAGTCGTTCCATCGTCTATTCCATTCCCTCTTGATGGTGTATTCTGGCGTTTTCCGCCAACATGACCGCTATACAAAATTGCAACTTTCGGCATTTTCACTCCCAGCTATTCTAACATAGTGTAGTATGATTTTTCCGCAAAATGACCTCATTGTTCACGTTTACGCCGCCATGTGGAACGAGCACAAGATTCTGCCGTTTTTCCTCAAACATTACGGGAAATTCGCCGAGAAAATCTTCCTTTACGATAACATGTCGGACGATGGCAGCGCCCAAATTGCCCTCGCCCATCCCAAGGTGGAAGTGGTGCAGTTTGACACCTGCGGCAAGTTCCGGGAGGACGTGCTGATTGATATTCGTTCCTACGAGTGGAAAAAATCTCGCGGCAAAGCCCATTGGGTCATCGTCTGCGACGTAGATGAATTCATTTGGCATCCATACCTCATTCCCCACCTAAAGGAATGTACCCGTAAGAAAATCACCGTCTGTAACGTACAAGGATTCCAGATGGTGTCCGACCATTTCCCCAGTTTGACCAAAGGGCAGGTTTATGACCAAATCCGAACCGGCTATCCGTTTTCGGATATGAACAAGAAAATCGTGTTCAACCCGAACGCCATTTGGGATTTGCTCTATAGTCCCGGCTCCCACTGGATTGAGAGCATCAAAGGCAAAGTCGTCTGGGATACTGACAGACTCGTGCGGCTCTTACATTACAAATGGCTCGGTGCGCCTTACATCAACTGGAGATACCAAAACCTTAATAATCGCATCTATCAGCCCACCCTTCGCGATTTGGGCTGGAATGGACACTACGCAGCGTCTGAGCAAATCATCAAAGACTTGCTCCGGGAAAAACTAAATATGGCACAAGACGTTGTGTGGGGAGATTGGAAATGAGGTTGATGATTACACAAATAGTTGTGATTATTGTGTTGGTTTGGACACTCGTGGCGATGCTGGTGTTCTATCCCAAGCATGTACAGTTCTCAGAAAGTCATGAAGTTGGCGGGTTTGTCTTAATCCAGCAGCCCGACCACATTACCTGCGGACCCACCAGCACAACCATGCTTTTGAACCGATATGGCGTGAAAGTAACGCTCGACGAGGTGCGGGTGGTAACGAAAACTACATGGTTCAAATGGAACGGCAAAGATGTCGGAACCACCTCCCCGGATTTCATTGAGCTGGCTTTGCGGAAGTTTGGCGTGCCTGCGCGGTTGCGGGCGTCCAATATGGACAATCTCAGGTGGTATATTGACCACGACCGCCCGCCTATTATCCTCCTGAGAAGCGGTCCTATGATGTTCCACTACGTCGTCGCCACCGGCTACAACAAGGAATTCATCATCATTGCGGACCCTGGCTGGGGCGAACGGCGGGAGATACCGATAGAGAACTTCAAGACCGCTTGGAACTTCACTACGGATATGGAAGGTGAGAAACCAAATCTGAAGGTTGACATCTGCAAAATCGGCGAGCGATTGGTTGAGATTCAGCCGAATATGCTCATTGTGCCTAACGAGCCAGTTAGCAAATAACCGCTTTTAATCTCCGTTTCGATGCATTTCATGGCATAAGTGGAGAACTTGAAGCCTAACTCGGGCTTGAACTTGTCTGCTGCTTTGAGCAAGCCACAAATGCCATCTGACCATTCCTCAGAATCTTCCAGCGGAGAACGGTCTTTGATGTATCTTCCTACAACCTTACCCACCAGCCCTAGATGTTCTTCTGGTTTGATACCATTGTCTATCTTGGCTTCCATACCTGGTTACATTCTAAACTAGAGGTTTGGGAAATTCATCCCACCATGTTACTAGATTATCACGGAGGCATCAAGATGAATTCTCTGATTATCGCTTTGGCACTGTGCGGAACATTGCCGCCACTGACACCGACCCCGCCCATGCGTATTGAGCAGGTCTATAAGCAAATGGAAGATAACCGCGCGGTCAGGATTCTGCCGGGGACTCTACCCCAGCCGTATTATACACCGCCGCTAGTGATGAGACCGTTTGACAATTACCCAAGCCCGTACTTTACGCCATATACGCCGTATTATAGTCCGTATTACTACCGACCATATTGGCGATATTAGGTAGCTTCGCTGGTTTGCACAGCGTCGACCGAAACGAGTTTGTAATTGTCACTAATGACCAATATTCCATCGTTGGCTTTAACGATACCGCTGCCAATTCCGGCTGTTCGGAAAGAGACAGACTCTGGATTGATACTCAACATTTCACGCAATGTCTTACCCTCGGGCGTATTCAAAATTTTCAACTCGCCAGTAAGCCACTGCACGCCGTTAATATTTCTGTATTGTAGGTCATGCATCTCGTGAGAAACATGGGCAAGTGAAACCCTTGAACAGTCACGCCCAGTATCAGCCATGCCGATATGACCCATGACATACTTGTTGTCTCGAATGATTTTGTCAGCAACCGTTTTGGGATAGAGGCGTTTGTTTTTGTTTGGGGTGCCGACTTGTAAGAATGGTATCCTCGTATCTGGCGTGCCGCAAACGGCTGAGACCGCAGCTTCGTGTAGCATTAAGGGGGCTGCAAGCGCAGCAGTCAAAAAGTCACGTCGTTCCATGATTATCTCCTTCAGTGATCGAGGCGGGAGTCGAACCCGCACGCCTTTCGGCATATGGTCCTAAGCCATACGTGTCTGCCATTCCACCACTCGACCTATATTCATATGGTAGTTCTTAATCCTTTCAAGTTTTTCTTTATGTTCTTGAACGTGCAGATACGATTTCTAATCTGCCAATTTCGCCATGGGGCAAATTTCAGTTGTTATTCGGTCCTTGTGCCGCTATCTCAAATCCCTGCCGCCACTTCTCACTTCTCACTGGGTCGGTCTTGGAATTGTATGGGTTGTCGTGGACCCACTTATGGGCATAGAAAGCGACATAACCTTCATGCACTACCTCATCCTTCAACACATCCGCTAAGTTCATCATCCTCCTTGGCAGTGGCGGACCTCGCCTTCTGCACATACTGGTTATATTGTTGCCAAGTCCATTTTGTGCCGTCACGGTTGTTGCCGCAATCGCACCACGGACATACATCGGTGCCGCCCATTGACGCCTCCTCTACAGGAAGCCCACAAATACGGCAGGGGGCGGTTTCGTCATATTCAACTACCAATGGTTTATCACCAGAGGTATAAGTTGCGGTCTTCATTTCTTGACGCAGCTTCCACAATCTTTAGTTATACAGCCCGCGCAGGTATTCCCCTTTGGAGTCCAGCCGGTGCCTTTGAAAATGATGCCGACACCACCACTGATAAGCCGCCTAACTTGCTTTTTGCCACATTCTGGGCAAACCGCTATCGGGTCGTCACTCATGCGCTGAAAGGCTTCAAAGCGATGATTACAGGCATTACATGCGTATTCATAGGTTGGCATGCAATATCAGAGTTTACTCACCGTCTTTTTTGGGCGGCGGAGCCGGGTCGTTGCTATGGATGGCGTCGAAGACCTCGCGGCGATGCACCGGGACTTGAGCCGGTGCCACGGCACCCAAGGTAATCTTTCACTCGCCGCTCAACAATTTTGCCTTTACCCCAATGAAAGTGAATGGTGTGGTAGACCGTAGCACCTCGGATAAGTTCTCTTTGGTCCATTTCGCGGTTATTACCAGTAAATACTTGTGATGAAGGTGTTATTGGTTGAAGACTGCATGATTGACTATCTCATTATCGCCTATTCTCTGAAAGGCGCAGCGGACATCGTCTGGTGCAGGACCGTCAAAGAAGCCATCGGACTGTTGGATGTTACCTACGATTGTATCCTCCTAGATTACCGACTCCCCGATGGAAGCGGACTAGATATAGTCCGGGTAGCGCGGCGGCGTGGGGTAACGACGCCAATCATTATGACATCTTCTTTAGATACGACAAGAGCAATTGTCGTGAATGATGTGCAGGCTTTTATTGACAAAGATGCTATCGTAATTCGTCCCGGCATCGTGCCAGAAACCATTAACGAAGTCATTCGGTCTTAACCTGCTTCTCTTCCGGACTGTTGATTGCCTGCTGAAGAGAAATGCGAGCAATGCTGTCAAAAGAGCGATTCAAGGCGTAATTCTCGCCCGCGAGATAGTGGGCTTCACGCCAAAGTTGGTCATACTCCCGGCGGAGTTGAGCTTTTTCTCTCTCAACTTGGACAACTTTGGCACTAGATTTGTTCAGTTCCGCTTGGATTACATACTGGGCGGGTAACAACCAAATTATCCAAATCCACATGAAGATATGGACGGAAATCATAGGCGAACAGAGGAGAAATACCCGAGACCACTTGATGGTGTACCAATGAGTAAACCGCTTGCGCATAATGAGACCTTTCAGACAATGAAATCGTGCATGAAGACTAGGAATTCAATTATGGACACCCCCAGCCAGCACAGTCCATTTAGCAGGTTGATTTTGCGCTTATTGTGAGCAAAATCATAGATGCTGGAGGCGAATGCCAATAAGGTCGCCATGATGATGAATAACATCAGCGCCGGATGAGGAATGAACATGCCTACTATAATCGCCAAGAGGCAAATGGCTCCGATGGCGGTAGTGTGCGAGGTGAGTTGCATTATTTGGTGGATTGTTTCAGCGTCTTCAGCCGGAATTTTGCCCGCTCGTACTTCACTTTGGTCTTGACGATTTCATCGGGCGTGGCGGTAGCGAGGAAGTGCTTGGAATCCAGCCGCTTGCGTAGGAATTCCACATATTCCTCTTCATGCCGGATTTGTTCCGGGAGCGTCATTTTTTTCTTTGGCATATTCCTTCCCCTCAATCCAAGCAGTTAGCCGGTCGCGGAGTTCAATGGCGTCATCTAATATCATTTTCAGCCTATTGTAACCCTGCGGGGCATCCTCTGCAATATTAGTTGTATCATTCATCATGGCGGTCCAGCCATAACGAAGTTCTACGTTGCGACCATACTCACAGTCCGGCAATGGCACGACGTTCACCCGCCAAAAACACTCATCTTCAACAATGACGATTTCGGTTATTGACTTGTATCGCCGGACAATTCGCACAGCGTTGCGCAATTGTTTGTTGTGTTCCTGTTGTTCTTCTTCGCGAAGGTTAGAACACAAATAGACTATTTTGCTCCAACCTTCGTCGTCATCATCGGCGGGCAAACGACTCAGATAGCGGTCCAACTCACGGCTATATTCCAGCGGTATCGCCCGCAGGAATTCACCGACATTGGTTTCTGTAACCTCCTCAAATACACGACTAAACAGTTCGTGGATGGTAATCACGCCATCATTGAAGAGTTTTGTTAGTTGTTCAGATGTCATGTTACATTTCCCATCCACCCGCATTTCTCCAAGTCGGTACACCAGTGCGACCACTTGCAGACCTCTGGATTATCGGGGTTGTTAGTCGGTTCAATTGCGCGACCGCAATGTGGGCATTTGCCGTCTGTAGAAATTCGGTCAACTGGGGTAACCTCGTGTTCCAATGGAAGACCCCACTGGCTCTGCATATCGAGGTCGCCGGGGGCGCTGACGATGGCGTAGCGGTCGCCGACGAAATGAAGATTGACAACTCTTCCATCGTCGTCATACAACCGCCCGTATTCCATGTCCTTGGCTTTCATTTTCCGCCTCTTCCAACCAGCCCCGCTCTTGCATTACGGCACACTCGCTACACGCGCGGGGGACTTGCGTGAGAAAGAATTGCTCATCCAGAATACACATTGGCCAACCGCAATGGTCACAGAAGTAAATCATCGGCATCCCGGCGGGCATCTCCGAATTGTCTCGGGTTACCCGCTTGCCGTCGATGGTAATATCCAAATCCTTGGACCTGCGGTAATGAAACCGCTCAATCGCTAGTTCTTTCATTCGGTCATCGATACCCATGATTACACCTTTTTGGGCTCCGCATCCATCACAGAACGAACTGTAGTTTGCACAAAAGCCATCACTGCTCCCGGACACCACTCTTGAACAGCCACTTTTGCCTTCCGTGCATCTTCCATCGTGTCATAAAGCACAGGATTGAATAAAGGGTCATCTTTGGCACCTAGAACTATATGACGCATCGGATCCATGATGCCCCATTCAATTTTACAGCCTTCGTACATCATTCTTTGTCCTCTGGTGCTAAAAGAGTCATGACAACATTATCTTTCACCACCAGCCGGAATGAATCCCCGTTTCTTCCCACGGGGAACTTCCCACTCCGAACCGTCTGAATTTGTTCGGCAACTGGAGTGGGCATAACCTTCTCCGCGATTTCGTCCAAATCGTAATGCAAAACACGCTCAAAATACCGGAGCATGGCATGCTCGCTAACGACTGGTTTGGCTTTTTTGGTCGTCAGCTCGCGGATTTCGCGATCCAAATGATTGATGTTCTGTTGAAGGCTGGATATTTTAAGTCCAATCTCTCTTTGTTGCTCCCGAGCAACTTTTATTGCTGCAACGGCTTCATTCCTTTGGGTTTGTAGATGTTTTAATGCCGCGCTGTCATTGTTGTGCATGATTCCCCTAGTTTACCAGAAAGCCGGTTATATATCTAGTTAAAAAGTGGCTCAGGTGGGACTCGAACCCACATTCACAGCGTTCTAGGCGCTGCCGCTTTGCCAATTTGCGTACCGAGCCAGCATGGTTGTAGGTATTGTCCCGAGCCAGACCCTATATGTTTGGATTTCCACCATCTTCACGGAAAAGATTTCAATTTTTCTGCCAGACTGGACTGCTCTTGGGATTTCCTTTTGGATGAAATTTCAAAGTGTGAGGTCGTATGTGCTAACTGCCACAGGAAGATACATGGTGGACGAATACTAACTCCCCGTGCCTACCGAGCCGACCGAACGTAACTATTTTCCAGAATTGCCAAGGCTACTTTGGCATGCGGAGAGTCTTGTTGCTGTAGCCACTCTATTGCTTCAAGCCTGCATTGAGCCATGGGCTGCTCTACAAATGTGCCAAAATGCATTTCTGCACATGTCTTACAAAACCATTTGCGACAATGATAGCAACAAACCCCAGCGGGTTCTCGGTCAAAGTTCCCAAGGTTGTCGGAAACCCTGAAAGTGCGACCGCAGCCGCGTTCCCCGCCACCCAGACCTTGGCAGACAACAACGATAGAATCACCAGTCATGTCAATCTCGCCAATCGCCGCGCGGGTCACACTGGCGTTCGGTGCCGAAGAAATCATCGCCGCCAAGGTCATCCAACATCTCGTTGAACATCTCGGCAACGATTTATTGATCCTCTTTGCGTTCTCCGATGTAAGCCATAAGCTTCTCCCAAACGATGGTCATAGTCCTAACCGTTTTGGGTCGCGGTGGTCGTCGCGGCATTTTCCAACTCCTGTGGGTCTCGGTAACGTGAGGCATTGACTATCCAAGCTTCCTTGGATAACACTGTAGTGCATTCTTCTAGTTCTGATTTAGTAGGAACCAAGCCCCCGGTTCCCCAAAGATGATAGTATGCTGCTAAACGAGCGTGCCACTCGTTATGGGCTTCCTCAACAATTACCACCTCCTCTTCAAGGCGAGGAGGTGGTTCGTAGGTTTTACAACTGATTACCCATCGCATTGGGTCGTTCCCTTCTGCAAACGCATCCATTGCGGCAAGTCGTCATCGCCTGTTCTGGCTCGCACTCTCCGCAGGGGGATTGGTTTCTCATCTCTTGTTTGAGAACTTGCCGCATGATTTTGTGGCTGTGCCGCTTGGCTTTGTGAGCCATTCCACGGTGATTGCCGATGCTGGACGCATCGTTGGCTTGGGTTACGAATGCCGCTTTCAACTTTCTCCTGCTCAGCATAATAGCCTCCTCGGTTAGAGTCTCGTATATATACAGGGATAGTTGTCAAAATTACGACGCAGTTTCGCACATCCGCATTGCGTCGTGTGCCAAACTGCCCACGGCAATTGGAACACGAATTTTTGGAGTTTCGTAATTTGGAACGGAATCACAATCGTGAAACAATTCCCAAATGCGTTGTTTTGCCTCGTCGTAAGGCATATCCACAGTTTCTTCACGCAGTTTCTTGACAAATTCTGCCAGCCGCTCGGGGCAGTTATTGGGCTTGCAATACTCGCGGGCTGTGTAGTAATACAAAGGTTCCATTGTCCATCTCCATGACAAAGGGAAGAAAACACTATACACAGTGGCGCGAGCGGAACTCGAATCCGCAGCATGTCCCGGTTTGAGCGGAACTGGTCTGCCATTTGCCTACCGCGCCTGATTCTCACGCCGCCTTCGTCCAACTCCACGGACCAGCGGGGTTCGCTTCCATCTCGTTGATCTGGTCGCGAATGGCACCAATATCACGGATGAGCCGGTCAATCTTCTGACGCGGCGGCACCGTATCTTTGGGGTCTTCGTTCCCGCGACCGTCATGCACGCGGCGGGCATTATCCGCCAAGGCAGCCGACCAACCTGCTAATTGCAACCAAGCCAACTCCAGTTCACGATTCATCTTACTGACCTTTCCTGATTTCAAGGTTACCACGATCATTCAGCCAAACTTCTTCGCCTGCAATAAGGGCACGCTTGGCTTTTTCGTAGTGGTGGATGGCAGCCTGACTTTCACGCCATCCGCTATCGTAGCGGGTGGATAGAAACAACTCAACAGCAGCCAGCGATAAAATTCGCTTTTCGGGCAATTTAGGGTCTAACGCCCGCGCATCCCATCCAAAGTGACCAAATCCAGTTACATCCTCTTCATGGTCTGGATCTGGCACGATGCGGGCATGCTCGTGGGTGATGCGACCTTCATAAACGTCCGACACCACATCTTCAACCTCAATATATCCTAAATCTTGGAGATGTTTGTAGAGAGCGTTGAAAATTGCGTCCTCGGAAGAATCCTCCGGGTCGGTTGTTCGTTCTGAGCGTTCCAAAAAATCCGTTAAATCGGCTCGCCACTGGGGTGTCGTCTTGTTCGGATGCAACCACAACTTTTCGTCCCGTGGGTAGGAATGACCCGACATCCTGATCATGAATATTCTCACCCCTACGTCGGCTAGTTTCTGATGGGCAACTCGTTCAAACATGATATTTCCTTTAGGTCTTCATCCACGGCAGCGGTTTAACTGCCAGTGGAACTTTGTATGTCTCGGTAATCCATTTGGAGAATCCGCTCCCCCAGCCGTACACCGAGTATTGTAACACTTTTGCCGCCCGCCCCAAGCCGAAAAAGCACAATAAATTCCGTTTCGTGTTCTCGGCATCTTCGTAAAGGGCGCTGTGTTTAGGAGTTCCCGGTACGGTCATGAACCATTTTTCTTTGAACCATGCCTCTGCCACTTGGCTATCAGATACAAAAAGGGTCTCCTTGGGAAGACAACCGCCTTTGATTATTTCGTTATACAGAACTGACAACCTTTTTTCGTTCAAATTCTCGTTTTTTGTTGGCGGAAACAATCCAGGTATAGCTGCGTAGTTTTTCTCCAAATTACTGTCGCCGCTGCGGAGATGCACCACTTTGTAGTCCGGCGGTAAAAAACCCAAAAAGCGATTTATTTCCTTGGCGAATTCTTCCTTGGGTTGAATCGTCTCGCGAACGTAGTATCTGGTCGTGTCGTCAATGGGGGTATTTGGCCAGATATTGCACCCTATCACCATGCACGATTCGCCTCTTTCAATGGCTGCTTCCGCATCCAAGAGAAACCTTTCTTTCCCTTGTTTGTGGCATTCGTAACGAACAGGTTTTTGGTTGGGATAGGGTATTTTTGGCTCTTTGCCGACAAATCTTCCGACGATATGCTGAGACATATCGATGATTAACTGGTGATTCTTACGCCGACAAAACTGGTGCAGAAAGTAAATACCACGGATGAAGTCTCCTAGTCCCCAAGAGCCATCATCCGTGGTGTATTTTTGAACGATTAGCATGTGTAATATATGCTAGTTCGTTTCATTATGTTTTGCCGCCGGATCACCACCATCTTCCACCACCGCACGTTGCTCAATGATGCGAGAAATCTTTGGCCAGATGAAATAGAGACCGAGAATATTCGGATACTTCTTATATTCCACGCCATGGTTGTCGGTCGCCACGAGGTCGCCGCCGCCAAAACTCAGGATAGTTTCCAGCAAATCACGGTATTTAGTCTTGAATTTGATACCCTGCCGGTCCGTGAATTCCTGCCCCTCCATGAAATGATATTCCACCAATTCGTTCGGTGTCATACGCTTCCTGCCGAAGGCAATCATGTGGAATAGTGAATAAATCCACGGAATCAAAAGAACCCACGAAATGACCGATGCCATGCCGGGGTCAAGTTGCGGATGCAAGTTAGCCAAGTGATTGGTGATTGTTCCCAATACTATCCAGTGCTGAACATCTTGGGCGTATTTCAGCCCCATCCACACAGCGAAGAAGATAATTGCCCAAAGTGCGAATTTTTTGGCGTTTAGGTCGTAGATGATGCTGGCGAGGAAGATGATGATTAGCCAAGCATAAATCCACCCGCAAGCTCCCGCTAAAAGCGGGTCCACGCGCACGCAGGTGGAGAGAATCCAACCGAAAGCAATAATTGCCCAGAGGAAAAACCCGCTGTCCACGGAATAAATGGTCATTGAATCTTGCTCTCGCTTCTGTCGTAACCAGAAGAAGGGCAGGCAACAAAACCAACTCGTCGTGTGGTAACAGCGAGCAATGCCGCGACGGAATAGACCCTTTTTTGCAGGAGCGGGATGTGCTGGAGATGTCGGGGCTGCGTTGTTTTCCACAAACACGACTGTTTCTTCAACCTTAACCGCTTCATTGACCTGCTGGTTGACGACTACGGGATCCGGTGGCGGAATTGGTGTAGGAGCAGGAGCTTCTGTTTTTACGGGTTCGTTGGACATATTACTTCCTTTCTGGTGAATGGAAGCGATTATATCCGAACGGAATATTCCTTACTAGACCAATTTAATAGAAGTGGAGACTACCGGGCTCGAACCGGTGACCTGTTGCTTGCGGAGCAACCGCTCTCCCAACTGAGCTAAGTCCCCAAAAGTACGCCGTGCTGGACTCGAACCAGCCGCTTTCTGCTTGTAAGGCAGACTGTCTTCCCCATGGCATAACGGCGCAAAAAACCTACATCTCATACCCGCGATTCTGTTCCAATGTCGTCATTTATCTATTGGCCACTACCCGGTCTCAACGGGCTGCTCACCCCCTCAACCTGTTCGTGTTGTAACCTCCGCAGTTTTAACGGCTTTCGCCTCCTGTGTTAAGCAGTGTTGTCGCGAAGTTCCTCACATTCCGCCTGTGTCACCATACGGTGTCATTGCGGTGTAGTGCGACGACTCGGATGTAAGTTAATTCCAATCATGTTCTCTATCCATGCGGTCCCGATTTCCCCGAAACCACCGCCACACATCATTGTCGTCAACATCCTCACGCCATGCGGTCTTTTCTGCATTCTCAAATGGATTGGGGTCGGGTTCATCATAAAAATAAATCCCCTGCTCCCAATCCAACCAACCGCGTTTATAGGCGTCGGAATCTTCAAGCATAGTGGGCGATGGCAGAATCGAACTGCCGACCTCTTCCTTGTGACGAAAGCGCTCTACCAATTGAGCTAATCGCCCTTACTTCTGTATTTACTGGTCAATCGGACTATTTCATCCGGACGCTTCTGACCGTTCAACTTATTTACCAGTTCACTAGGAAACTCTCGGAAATGCTCACCCCACCAGTCTGCTCCACGCCCGTGGTTGCGTTTCCAAATGCGCCAGCCCTTGCCCGGCACCGCTCGCACGACATATTTGGCAGACTTCTTCATTTCACTTTCCTGCTATTCATCTGCTTCTTCTCCACATGTTCCCGTTTGGAGAGTATCTCTACACATTCTGCGTGATGTTGCTTCCAGCCCTCGGTTTCCTTGTAATCTTCCCATGAACGGTGTAAGGAATTACGATACGCCAATAGTCGGCGGGTCGTCAAGGCTTCCATCTGTTCACGAGTAAGGTAGTTCATTTCCAGACTGGTCGGTTCAGGACTCTTTGTTTCAGTTCTTCCACAGTTGTGAGCCGCATCGCTGGACATTGTAGACAGTTCTTACCCAGTTGTCCAGAGAGCAATTCAGCCCTCAATTGCCGAACCCGGTCTCCATTGACTATCTCGTGGAACGGTTCATCATGAATGTTACCTATTTTACTGTCGTAATACCAACAACATGGCCAAACATCGCCATTTACCTGGATATACATCTGCATCCAAGGTTCAATACAATCCCGAGTTTCCCCCTCTTTGACAACGAAGTTGTAGACCGTTCCAAACCTTCTATCAATGGATTCGGTGTGAGTATCTACATTGACGCTATCTAACAGGCTACCTTGAATATACATGGTTTTGCCATGCTTCTCAGCCAGTTGCTTCGCAGCAGCAATACATTCACCAGCCTTTACCTTGTCGGCGGCTGATAGTGAAAAGATGCTTTTGGCGGCAGTCTGATTCTTATGCTCCACCAAGTTGCCGAGCGAGAACTTGTCAATACCAGCCGCAATCCCAAAGAGAACCCAGTTTTCCAAGTCAAATACAGACCTGTCCGAGACCACACATTGGAGTATGAAGACTGGAGACCTTCCGTTCTTGATTCCTTCCGCCCTGACTCGCGTTATGTTATATAACACAGTTGTTAAATCTGCCGGGTGACGTAACTCCTGAAATAAACGTCTGTTACAGGTGTCACAGCTCACGGTGATGTGCCACATTTGGGAAAGGACTTCTATTTCTTCATTGGAGAATTCCTTAGCAAAATTGGAAGTGATGACCGCACCCATTCCGGATTGGATTATTTGCCTGCAATAATTCTGCCACCCTTTGATGATGGTTGTTTCGCCGTGTCCTCCACAATGCACTTGCACTGTATTGGCGAGTTTCAGTTCTTGAATTAGGGACTCAAGCCTTTCTACTGGGAAAGTCTTAGAGACGTAACTTGGCTGGCTTGTCGGGCAATATACACACCGCAGATTGCATGCGGTGGTAAACTCCAAGAATGCATTGTTGACGTTTTGGACGGACAGTATATCGCTCATATTACTATATTAGTAAACGTCGTATGATAGTCCACACTTATCACCATATTATAGATCCTGAATCAGCACAGACTCGGTGTCAACAAGCCCTCGTGGACTTGTGGTGCAAGAATTGGGCATCTTATGGTTGGGAACCCGTTGTCCTCAATGAAACCAACGCCGCCAAACATCGCTTTTTCAACGTCATCAACAGCAGCGCGTGGTTGCAGTTGTCTGTCAACTCTTGGGCTTATATTCGCTGTTGCTACAACAAATATATGGCAATGGAGAATGTGGGCGGAGGATTCTTTGCCGACCCGGACATTATCAATTATGGTTTTACGCCAGACATGCTCTCCTACCCTCCAGAACGCCTCGTGTTTTATCAGGTGGGCGTGCCTTGTGTAATACACGGTCAAGCCAACGACTGGAAGAAGATAGTTCAATTCTTCAGGAATTGTGCTGTATTGAGACGATGTGGTTGGAAATGTACAGTAGAAGACATAAGCGACATGAATTTAGTCCAAGACTTCTACGAGACCCAAATCACGACGATTCCAGTTGTGGAAGATTACGCATCTGCCAGTTCGGAAGCGAAATTGATTCACTATCACGGCGGCATAAATGGCAATCGTCTGGAATACATAATGAAAACGAGACCTCCTCAATTCTAAATGCATCCCAAGATTTCGTTTATTACCCCCACTATCGCTCGTGATTCTTTGACCACCGCTTGTGATTCTTTGCTGGCTCAAACCTACCAGAATTGGGAACAAATTGTGGTCGTTGATTCAATCCGGCAAAAGCGCGATTGGCATAATTTGGTGCCGCAGGACGCTAGGATACATGTTGTTGAATATGTCAGGAGAACCGATGGCAACGATTGCGGCAACTCAGCAAGACACGTAGGATGGTGTTTCGCATCGGGGGATTACCTAGCCTATTTGGACGATGACAACTACATGTACAACGACCGTGCCTTACAGCAGATTGTGGAACAAATAGACGGTGAGGATGTCATTTTGTTTCCCATTATGTTTGTTGGGGGTTACTTCCCTGCTGAAACCCCACCTACCGTCGACCACATTGACACTGGGCAAATTTTCCACAAAAAATACATCGGCGGCAGTCCTGTTCAATGGATGGTTGAGCCAGGTTTGAGTAACGACGGGATATTTATCAGCAACTGTTGGAGCTGCGCGGAATCCAAGACGGCACTCAAGGGCGAACCATTGATAAGACACGTAGGAAGGAACTACGGATAATAGTGGAGGCTA
>QGNH01000113.1_pt1 | contig 53485 bp, 66 predicted proteins | sample 1735481 | NCBI WGS metagenome assembly QGNH01 (sample SAMN09239004, study PRJNA386568) | Viral metagenome, whole genome shotgun sequencing project.
GCACCTTAATTAACCCCCGAAACGCGTTACAATATCCTGAGAGGTCACTCATTTAACACCCCTTAAGGAGGGAAAGCACATGTTCTGTTCAACCTGTGGAAAGCAGCTCAATGACCGCGCGGTCATCTGCCCTCAGTGCGGAGTACCGACTGTCGTCCCCGTCCCCGCCCCTGTCCCCGCCGTACCTGCGCAAGTGTCTGACGTTTCCGATAACACGCTCGCAGCCATGTATTTCCTGACACCCCTTTTTCCGATCGTAGGCTTGTTTATCGGCATCTACTTGTTATGCAAAAAAGAAACCGGGCATGGATTAGCCGGTATCGGCCTTAGCATTGTCTGTTGGGCTATTTGGGCCACAATACTGGTGGATTAACCGTTCTTTGATTCAACCGGAATATCGATCCGGGTACGATTAGCGAGCTTGTCCTTCAGTTCTCTAATCTCCTTGGACCGGCTTTCCGGCAGCATGGCGAGCGTCTCCATGAGCAGGTCCGACAGGATCTTTCGCTCGTCATGCTCTTCGTCGGCACGCAGCTTCTCCCGAAGCCGGGCATTCCGCCCGATCCAAGCGATAGCCACGATAGCGATGGTCAAGGAAGATAAGATGAGCCAGATCGTCATTCTGTAGGCGCCCAGCATGACGTCGACCGCCTCCTTGGGAAGCTGGTTGACGTCCCGTCCTGCCGACAAGGTTTCGATGCGGGAATCGATCCTGTTGAGCAGGCCCACTTGCCCGTTCGCCATGCCGGCGATTTGGGAGGTTAGCTGGGCCTTCAGGGTATCGACTTTGGCGTTCAGGTCGCGGATCAGACTGGCGTCGGCGCTGATCTTGTTCTCCATATTCAGGTTGAAGTCGGTGATCATCTTGAAGGAAATCTTGATTTCAGCGATCATCGTTAACATGGCTTCTAGCTTGGCGCGCAACTCCGCGGATGCCTGGCTATTCAAATTGACCGTGTTATTCATCGTGGCGGTCAAGTCGGCTTCCAGACCGACCACCTTTTCTGCCAGCTTGGAGATCGACGCATTCACAGCGCCGGTCATCTGGCTGGAAGTGGCGTTGGAGCTGGCCACGATATCTTCCTTGATCCCCTGCCTGAGCTCCGCGGTGTCCAGCTTCTGGCTGGGCGGCACGTTGATGATCGGCGGGGGCACTTTCTGCTCTGTCGTGGAATTGTTGTCCAGGACGCAGCCGGAAAGCAGGACCAGTAGCAGAACAGGGGTGAGTCGCATGGGGCACCTCCTGAGAGCATTGTACCGCGAAGGGGATAAGTCATGCCTAACAAAATGGCAGCCGCGCAGGTCGATCAGCAAAAGGTGATTGAGTACTATCACCTGCTCAAAAAAGATGCGGAAGTGCTGGACATCCACGCAGACTTGTACGAGACCGAATTGCGTAAGGCGACCGTGGAGACCGTTTTCGAGCTGGGGAAAACGTTTGAAGCGGAGATCGAACAAGGGGACGGGAAGATGGCACTTCTGCGTGGCCCCACTAACTGGGGGGTAGCACGGACTGTGCTTCGCTTGCTGGAAGCGCAGTACAACTGTATCGCCGTGTGGTATCCCCAACTTGAAGAATGGCAAGTGTTTAAGTCAGGCGAAAAGAAGCACTATCGGCTGACGGCGGGTGCAGTGAAAATACTGGGGGCGGCGCAGCAGCTGGCCACCGACGAGGCAGCCGGCGAACAGATGGGAGACACGTCGGACCCTCAAACGTAGGGTCCAGAAAGGAAAAAGAATAACATGGACGTGGTTTTGGTTGTGGGCGGGGCAGTCGTTCTGTGCCTCGCCATTTTCATGTGGGGGGAGTCCAAGCGGGTTCCTCCGGTGCTTCGGCTACTGGGAGTCGAAGAAGAAAGAAAGGAGAAGTGATGGGCAGGTCATTCTCGAAAGAATCCCCCAAGATGCGACCTCATCCCACCTTGAGGGACATGAAATCGGACGCGCGTACGATTGAAGAAGTGCGCGCGTTCGTGGCGAAGCCTGCTCCTCCGAAAAGGAAATGCGGGCGTTGCCCGACGTTGCTGCGATCGGGGAATAAGTCCAACCCACCGCGTTGCTCGATCTGCGAAAACAAGTTCCCGAGTTCGAAAAGAGAAGAGGAATAGAGCGCACAGCGCTCGGAAAAGAAGGGGAAAGATGGCGAACGAAGAGGAGGATCTCGACGATCTGGAGGTCGACGAGAGCATACTGGTGGCAAGCCCAGAGGACGTGGAGGAGATTTCATCTCTCCCAGTGATGGAGATGATGAAGCTGGACAAGGACTTGCTTATGGCCGTCGCGACGATGGGTCCGCGGGCAGCTCGAATGCTGGTCTACCTGTACTATATTTTTCAGGAAGACCGGAAGCGGGCTGGCAATCAGAGGCGCAAGCTGAAGGAGGCTAACGAGCCTTCCGAGGTGATCGATTGGTTCTACTACCGCTCCCAAGCGCTAGAGAACCAATGCAAGATCGCCCTCCAGAAGTTCGCGGAGAGCGGTCGGATCAGCCGCTGGTCGATGTCCTTGTGCGGCGTTGGTCCGGTGATCTCTGCCGGGCTGCGAGCGCACATCGATATCGATAAGGCGCCTTCGGTAGGGCACATTTTCCGGTTTGCCGGGTTGGTTCCCGGTCAGATCCGGATGCCCAAGGAACGGACCGAGGCGCTGATTGCGGCGACTTACAAGCAGGTCCGGGGCAAGCCAGAGAAAGACATGCTGGCGGCCGGACTGATCGCCGCTGCCGTCGGACGGCGCCCGGAGAACTTCCTGGTCGATGCGCTTCGTATGTCCTACAAGAAGGGCAACGAAAAGCGCAACGAAAGGGGAGGGATCATCCTCTCATCCAAAGGTGTGAAGTCAGCTGCGAAGCTGTGCACCTGGAACCAGGACTTGAAGACGCTGTGTTGGAAAATTGGCGATTGTTTCGTCAAATTTTCCAACAAGCCGGACTGCTTCTACGGACATTTGTTCCGGGAGCAGTGGGCCAAGGAAAAGGCCCGAAACGAAGCCGGAGACTTCAAACAGCATGCCGCCGACATTCTGGCGGAGAAGAGCGGTAAGAAGGCCCCCGGGAAAACGACGGCGGCTTACGAGCATTACCTGTCGGGCAAGCTGCCGCCGGGTCACATCCTGGCTCGCGCTCGTCGTTGGACCGTCAAGCTGTTCCTTTCTCACTGGCACTTCAAAGCCAGGACGTACGCTGGGCTTCCGGCCCCGCGGCCCTATGCCCTGGATCACTTGGGGCACACGGACTTTATCGAACCTCCACCGGATGTCGATTGAGCCAGAACAAGTGAAAATCGCGGTGAGCGAACGAGCCAACAAAATGGATTAACAAATGTTTTAAGCGAGCCATGTCGTCAGAAAATCCTGTACGTTGAGCGAGCCCCTCCCATCGCATGGGAGGGGTTCGTTGCGCTTCTTTTTAGCTACCGGTTTGGGCATTGGCGAAATCCGAACAGAGAGTACAGTATAGAAAAGGCGAGGGCTCTTCATGGAACCCGTGGTCATCCGAAACACGCAGTCTCCGGGAGATATAATCGTTCTTACCGCGGCATTGCGCGATATTGCCAAGACTTACCCAGGTCGCTTTCGCTTCGGCATTGACACGGGAAAAGACGTGTCCAGCCGAACGATGTTCTTGAACAGCCCTCATATCGATATGGCCTTGCGGGCAGGTCGGCAGATCGTAGCTCACTATCCGCTGGTTCACAGTTCCAATCAGCAGAAGGTCCACTTCCTGTGGGGCTTCCTGGACTACCTGAACGGGCAGCTCAAGACCGACGCCAAGCTGTTGGAGTTTCGGCCCGCGCTGTACTTGACCAAGGACGAGATGGACAGCCCTCCGTTAGGCATCAAAAAGCCTTACTGGGTCTTTGCCAGCGGCGGGAAGAAAGATTTCACGGCCAAGTGGTGGGATCCCAACGAATGGGCCAAGGTAGTCGGCGTGATGTCGCGCTGGACAACGCTAGTCCAGGTGGGAGGGGGTTCGCATATTCATCCCCCAGTTGCGAACGCGATCAACTTGATTGGCAAAACAAGTCTTCGCGAGCTGATGCGACTGATCTACCATTCGGAAGGCGTGATGTGCGTGGTGACTTGCCTGATGCACATCGCGGCTGCTTTCAACAAGCCCTGTGTGGTCGTGGCCGGCGGCCGGGAGCCTTACTATTGGGAAGCCTATACGAACGAGAACCGGTTGTTCAACATGCGCCGAGGTAATTCGTCATGGGTTCCCCCCAACGACGGATTCGTTCCTCATCAGTTCATTCACACATTGGGCAATGCACCAGGCAACGTGGGGACTTTACCCTGCTGCCAGAACAGCGGTTGCTGGAGCGGAAGGGTTGGAATCAAGCCCGCGGGCGACAGGCATCGATACTGCAAGGATTATGTCAGCCGAGCCGGACAGAATCTGCCCCACTGCCTGGCTATGATCACGTTCGAGCATGTCCTGCAGGGCGTGGAGCGGTATTACACTTCCGGAGTTTTGAGCAAAACCTATCCATCGACTATGATTCAGATGCTGGTCGACCCGAAATCCGCCGAACCGCCTCCATCCCCTCCGTCCCCTCCGAAACCTATTCTGCAACGCGTTGCAGAAACCGAAAAGCTGGCCGTGTCGTGCGACCCCCCGACCGAATCCGTGCATGTCGGCGTGTTCTTAAGCGGCTCGGGAGTCGAGACCGTTAATATCGATCGATACGGATGCATCGGCGCCAGCTTGTTGAGCATAAAGCCCAGATTGAAGGCTTTGAAGGCATTCGCGGAAGTCAGCAAGACGGCCAGCTGGCTGGCTTGGCTGGAGGAACCGATCGTCCCCCGTGGCGCCGAGTGGCATCTTCGTGTCCTGGCCAAGCTGGACCGCGATCCGTCGGCAGCCTGGGGCGTGGTTTGCTGGAAGCCATTCCCAGGACATGTCCTGAGCCTCCGCATGACTCTTCCACCGATCGTTAAGGATCTGCCGCCTCACCCTCTAGACCCCAAGCAATCCATCCTATACTATCTGAGGCGTGGGTGGATGCTCCTGCCCAAGAGCGTGGTCGATGACCTGCCTTGGGACACCTTCTCGGAAGAGGAGTTCGAGCTGGAACTGGGGATGCATCTGTACCAGCGCGGCATCAAGCTGCGCGACGCCGGTGAACTGGTAGAGGGCTGACCATGTACCTGAAAATCAAGCGTTCGACCATGATCCAAACGCACAAGAGATACATCGGGTACACCTACAAAGTCGAAGTGCTGGAGGCCGTTGGCCTGCCTGCGGAGATCTTCGTCTTTCTGCGCATCCCGAAGCCTTCGGATCCGAGCCAGTCGGACGACGAGTTCCAGAACATCGCCTCGCCGGCCGATATCCAGGAGTACCCAGCCCTCATGCCCGTACCAGGCGCGAACAGGCCATTCTTCCGGCTATCCGAAGTGTGGGTAGAGTTCCGGAACGAGAAGCTGGCCGAGGATGCCTGGCGCTGCATGCAGGAGGATTTCGCAGCGCTCCTGGACGCCCTGGAGGCAAACGCGGTTCTGAGCGTGGAGGAGGTCGTAGAGTATGGGTCCGCCCCGAGCAGCTCTTCGTCCAGCAGTTCAACGTAATCGGCCTTTGGGGGTTCTTGCCGTGGCCGAACGTCCTCCCTTTCTTTTGAGCGATTACAACCTGATCAGCCTTTCCAGGCATACCGGCCTGGTTGCCCTATTTCCCTTCCTGGCCATGAAAACGGCCGCGGTAAAGACCTGCAATTGCCATGGAGGCCAGAAAATCGACCGGCGCATCTTGCTTACGGAGACGGGAAGGATCAAAGCCGCGATCCTGGGGATGCCTCAAGCCGACTTTTTGAGGTTTAAACAAGCTTTGCACCAGGACAAGATACGCATTTTGTTCCCCGATGGCACCACGCGCGACCGCGTCTAAATAACCCCTCAAAAAGCGTTACAATAGCTTAAGAGATAGTCTCATTTACCCCTTTGAAGGAGATTGTCATGCCGTGGCCATACAGGATTGCGATGTACGCTCTAAGCGTAATTATCGTGGCCGGCGGGATCTGGTTAGCCACGATGGAGTACCGGTGTTCCTACTTGGAAGACCGGTGCGCCCGGACGGAGCGGGCCTTGGCGGAAGAGGCTCGAAAAGTGCGAGGGCTCAGACAATGGACAAAGCTCCATTTAGCCTTTTCGCATAACGGCGACGAGTGAAGGCACGATCTGTAGGTCGTGCTTTACAGTTTTCGAAGCGCGGTCGTGTAGAGTCGCGCTTTCTTTGAGGAGGAGAAAGTCATGAGAGAATGGCTGAAGAAAAACACGTGGATCATCGTGGTTATTGTCTTTATTCACTATACGATTCACGACGAAATTAAAAAGGCAGAGCGGAGAGCCGAAGCGCGAGAGCAAGTGCTGAAAATGGATTCTTGTGAGATGGACGCAACGTTGTTTAATTGCACTCGTCATAACAAGAAACTTATCAGCATTTTATGGGCATCTGTTTTTAACCAGCAAATTTGCCCTGTTTGTATGGGATCTGGCACGATAGGTGAAATGGGTGCTGGGAAGCCACCGGTTTCCAAATGCTCCAACTGCAATGGGATGGGGGTTTTACTTTTTCGTTAGGAGCCCTCCGGGGCGAAAGGAGAAGGGACATGAAGAACAGCGTGAAGATGGGGATGAAACATGCGCTGCTCAGCCCGCTTGTGGGGGTAGCGTGCGTGGTGGGCGGCGCTGTAGCTGGCGCTGCGATCGTCACGGCCGGCGCCGTGATCGGCAGTGCGGTGATGGTCGCTGGCGTTGTCGGTGGCGCCACGGCCCCGGTCTGGTTCACCGTGGCCGGCGTGAGGAGAGGAAAGAAGCAGGACGCGTTGGCGCTGGCGCATGCGGCTCCTGCAGTTCCCGTGGACAACACGGCAGCCGCGGCAGAGGCAATCAAAGCCGATCCGGAAGCAACGAGCCTTCTTAACGACATCAAAGCCCGTTGGAAGCAAGTGGCGGGGGAAAGCGCTCCTGCTAATGGATAAACTAGGCGCACTTCTCTTGGGCCTGAGCATTGCAGCTTTGCTGACAATGCTTCTAGGCCCGCTTGGGCTAATCCTTTCGCTCTTGCTGTTCGGCAAAGCGAAAGCCGGATAAGGAGATACGCCTCGCCCTAATCTGGGCGAGGGAAGAAAACGCGCGGGCTGAAATTGTTCCTCGCGTTTTTCTTTAGCTACGGGGTCGAGGAGAAAGCATGACGCACCAAGATCTGGTCGAGCGAGCCCAACGCTGGTTGAAGAATTCGGCCAAGTGCATGTGGGTTTTGGCGGAACGCAAAGCAGGTTACGTGTATGACGAAACGGCCGACGCGATCGGCTGGGATCGATATGGCCATTCTATTCTGATCGAGTGCAAGGCATCCATGGCAGACTTCAACAAGGACAAGTTCAAGGATTTCCGGCTCCATCCCGCGGAAGGCATGGGCAGGCTGCGGTACTACATGTGCCCATCCGAGCTTGAAGAAGCGGTTCGGCCGAAACTGCCGGAGAAGTGGGGACTGCTGATTGTCTGTGGCAAGAGCCAGCGGATCTTTGCCGTCAAGCCGGCGGAACCGCAGCCTCGCAATACGGATGTCGAGATTTCGCTTGTGTTGCATCGTTCGCCGGCAGCGTTACCGGTGTTTGACGCAGCCGAATTAGAGGATAAGGTAGCCCGCGAAAGGGGTGAGACCATGGCCATCACCGTCATTGGAGCGAAGAAGGAAGGGAATTACCTGTACGTCACTTTGCAGGCGCCTTCCCAGGAGGAAGCCGTATCCCCGGAGGCTCGACGCATCGCTTACGAAGAGCGCGATCGTCATGGCTTTTCGACTGCCGGCATCGAAGCTTTCGGCGGGACCATGCCTGTCGACTTGACCAACAAGGACGAGGAAGGCGCTCTCGGCAAGCCGCTAAGCGTTGCGGACTTGAAGACAATGACGCAAGACGATCATCGTCAGCGCATTGGCTACCGGGCCGTCTACCGCTTAATGCGCGGGATCTGATGGATGAAGCGGCCCTAACCAAGGCCACGCATCTCTCGGCGCGGGACGTTCGCTACATCCTCCAGGACATACTCGAGGGGGAAGCGAGCGACGGCGATCTTTTACTCTTCGGTTTGTTCGATCTGCTCCAAGCCATGAAGTTCGACCAGCTGGCCGTGACAGCTCTCCTGCGCCACTTCAGGGATCCGTTGCGGCGGCTGGGGCTGGAGTATGCGCAAGTCATAGGCAAGAACAAGCAGAAGAGCAGCCTAGGTCTGCTTCACGTTATCAACAACCGGTATTGCTCGTTGGACGGGGAAGAGGGCGTTTTCGATCTCAAAGAACTGGCTGTTTTGGCACGGTGCCCTCGGCCTTTCGTAGGGCTGTTTGTCGTTCTCCCAGAGCTTTTTTGGCGTTTGAGACAAGCTCTTGTACAGCCCCCTCGCGGGCGTTCCGCAAAGGCAAGGTCGTCAATTCTTGCAGCAACCGAAGAAGCCGGCTGACCAGGGATTGATCCAGGGAAATCAATTTCCGCTGTTGCGCGTCCCAATAACCGTGAAAATCCACGCCATCGATGGCTAAAGCTTCGTTGACGCGTTCTTCGACGTCGGGCAGTTTCACGTAGGTTCGTAGCGCACGCGGAACCTTGTGAAAACCTTCCGCATCCAGTGTCTGAGCGATGTAGGCCAGCACCTCGTCCGAGAACTTGTCGTCGCCAGGAGGTTCCAGCAGCGTGGTCTCCATGATCGCCCAGCAGATTTCGTTCACGGTGGACGGATCGTACTGCAGCATGTCCACGGACGAGCTGGACGACAGGGCATTGCAGGTGTTCATGAAGACTTCGAGGCTGGTGAAGAAAAGATTGGTCGTCAGGTAATTGACCAGCGCCCAGACCTTGTCGCGGCATACCTGGGGCATTTCGATTCCCCAGACATCCTTCACTTCCGCGTTGAGCGTTTCGGGCTCCCAGCTGAAGAAGTCGGTGCCCAGCTCGTCTACCAGGATCAAGAGCATGGACGTGCCGGTCGAGTGCGGGTTGGCTAGAACGTTGGCAAGCTGCTTGTCCAGCGGCACTGTCTATCTCCCGGTTTTGAACCGAATGATCTTCTTGAAGTCGGTGGTGTCGCCGTCTTCCACGTCATGACCCATCCCCCGGAAGAGCTTTTCCGTGCTCTTGGCCGTGAATTTGGTCGGATCGACACGAGCTACCTTGTCCAGCTTTTCTTCCATCTTGGCCAGCTCGGTGTAATACTTCGGGCTTTCCACCAGATGGTCCTTGGCAATCTCCTTGGCAATCTTCTTGCTCTCGGTATGCTCCGTCTCGACCTTCATGCCCTTCTCGATCTGGGCCTTGGGAAAGTCCGAATCGGGCATGCCGTCGGCCTTGCCGCCTTTGAGCTCTTCCTCGGCTGCCTTGACGATATGCTCCAGCAACTTGGCGTCGTCGCGTGGCAGGGTGGGGGCGACCTCGGCGAACTTGTCCCAATCGATCTTCAGACCGCTCTTGTCGGAGACGGCCTGGGCATACTCCATGCCTAGCGCCTCGGAGAACTTCTCCAGCGGGAGCTTCTTCAGTTGGTTGAGGGAAAGGACAGTTCCGGTGGTCAGTTGGATATGCGCATCGACGTAGGACTGAGCTTCCTTCTCCTGGATGTTGAAGCAGAATTCCTCCGGCATCGGGACGCTGTCGTAATAGTAACGGTAAAGACCTGTTGCCTGATCCACGGAGTCTATCAGCCCAGCCAGCTTTTCGAGCTTCGCGGCCGGAAGATACTTCTCGTGTTCGATAGCGGTTGCCATTTCGGCCAGCCGTATTGCCAGGTCCGGGTGGCTCCGCTTGATCATGATCGCACGGTTGGCCAGCTTGACGGAAACGTCCAGCGGAATGGCGCTGCCTTCGCCGGCGGCCCGGTTGAGGTATTCGGCCGTTTCCGGCTGGAAAGTCACGTTGGCGGACTTCTGCGCACGCAGAATGCGCCGGGCCGCCAATTTGCGCATCGGGTACGTGTAACGACATCGATCCGCGAAAAGACGTTCCCCGGCCAGCTTGACGCAGGCGGCGTTGGGCATGGGGAACTTGCGGATCGTATGCTCGGCCGTCTTGTAAATCAGCGCGTACTGCTCGTCCGGCAGGTCGTGCGGCGTATGGAAAGCGTGCAGACGATCCCACTGACGATCGAATTCCGCCAGTTGCCCGTCGATCTTCCAGAATGCGGCGGCTTTGCTTATGCGTTCTTGAATGAACCGTCTCTCCTCGTTAGAGTAGTGGGGAGCGCATTGCTTGAAGTACGCGTGGGCCAGCCATGCGGCTGCTTTTGTGTGAACGGGAAATTTGCGGTGTTGCGGATCGGCGAAGATGTGGAGAGGCAATTGGCTGACCTCTTCTTTCGTTTCGATCGAAGCGTTCTTGACAAAGTCCGGAACGCCGGTCAGCTTCTCCAAGGCGTACAGAGTCTGCTGGTTAACGTCGTCGTAGAAATCGGTGGTACGCATGGCAATGGTCTCCGATTTGAGTAGTTACTTCTCGTACGACCGGATCTTAGCGGTCGCGGGAGTGAGCGTCAAGGGGGCGGTGCCCGACATAACGGCCTGTCCGTTGTGCAAGCGGCCGTCGTTGACTGTCTACCGCGATCCCCTGTCCACCAGGGCTAAATGGCTTCGTTGCAGCTTTTGCCGCTTTTCGGGCGATACCATCGAGACCTACCAGCGCATTTCCCGCAGCTCTACACTGGTCGAGGCAATTCGAACGGCATGTAAGAATGGGCTTTGCGATGCCTCGGCCGAGAAGTTCACGCCAGTTAATATTCAAAATTACGAGGACGCCTATCCCCGGTTCAGGGAGCGGGTTTCGAACGTCTGGAATAAGCTGTCCCGCGGCATGATCGAAGATCCGTCGCCAGAGCTGATACGATACGCCCAAAGCAAGCATTTATGGCAAGGCTGGATGACGGATCCGCACAAGCGAATGGCGCAATTTCTGGGGGGAGCCGAACGGCGCACGGTTGACGACATGTTCGTAGCCAATTTCGGCAAACGTGCCCTCCCGAAGAGAGGTTTCAGCCTCGTCTTGGCGGCGGCAAATCAGGACGTTCCGGGCCGGATCTGCGGCATTACGTTTATCGGGAGCGAGGAAGATTTGATCGCTCCGTTAACGCCCTTCAAAATGGATTCGCCCGAAGGCGGACTGGCCATGCTGGACGCTTTGGACGGGTCCGAAAAGACCGTTTATGCGTTATCTCGACTGGACTTCGCGCTGCAGTTCCAAAGGCTTAATTTCACCAACCAGGACACTCCGCTCAAGATGGTGGTTTATAACAATGACACTCGGAACGCCTGGAATGCCGTGAACGCGGAACGGATCGTTTTCTGGAACGACGAAATCGACTGGTGCCTGTTCAAACAGGCCAAGCGCGAAAACGGCTGGATCAGCGATCATCCCCGGCTAAGCACGGCCAAGCGAGATATCAACATTTACGTGAACGATACCACTCCGGAAGCCATGTTGGGCAAAATGTCCGCCGCGGCGTTGCCCTGGGCTCGTTTCCTGGCCTGCTGGCTGACCGATAAGCGACGAAACCCGCTGGAAATTCGTGGCACGCTTTCTTCCGTGAACCTAACGGAAGCGGAAGTCAAGCAGGTCATCGACGAATGCCCGGAAAGACAGCGGGACGCGCTCAAAGAACTGCTGGAAGAGGCCGTACCCAAAGGACCGGAGTCAATTCACATGCGAGGTCGAAACGTCGTGGAACGCACGGACGGGTGGTACAGCACCAGCCCATCGGGAGAAAACCTGGTGACGGATGCTATCGTGCGGCTGACGCACGAGGCCGTCGATACCGGCGCGGGAGAAGTCTTCTGGTATGGCGAAATCAAATACAGGAACAACCGGGTGCTTTTCGCCGGGGAATCCTTTCATACGATCGACAAAGATCCGTTGAAGTGGCTTCAGGATAAGCTGTCCAGGACAGGCTTGGGGTATCCGCGATTCGACAAAAGCTGGACAAGCAACTTCACGAACTTGATAAAGTCGTTCAGCCCGAATGCGGAGATCGTGCAGATTACCGATAGGCTGGGCCTGAACGATTCGGGAGATATCCTATTTCCTTGCTTCTCCATCCGTAAAGGAGAAATAATGGGTCGTCAAAAACAAGTTCCGTTGCCCAATACGCCAGCGTTAACCGTTCATCTTCCCGCTCGCCGAGATGTCGCTTATCCGGAGCAGGTCACGGCCGTCCGGGCATCCTGGTTTGCCGCTGCCGCCGCCTACGTATCCTGTCTGCTGGGAAAACACGATTGTCCGGTCTATGTGACGGAAGGATTGTTGCCTCGTTCGGGGATCAGGGCATTCGCCGAAAGTGCGGGCATGATTTTCAAAACACTCGACAAAAGCACGGAGAAGGACAAGCAGGAACTGGCTTATCTGATGAGCCGATTCAATTACCCGGTTTATCTGCGCGTGCCCCCGGATATTTTAGACAAGCTGCCTTACGAGAGCTATTCGAACGCCTTCATTTCCACCGATCGTCTGACTGCCGCCTCCCTCTGCACCCAACACGACGGTATTATTCTGCGTGACGTCGCTTTGAGGGACACAGACGAAATGCCTCCGTTCGACGACATCGTTTGGTATCTGGCAGACCTTCAAAAACGTGAGTTTCAATCCGAAGGGGGGAACGGGCTCACCGCGCTTCTCCGGGACATGTGCCGATTCATGTGCCGTTATTTGACTCAGTTCGATCAAACTCATGCCGCGATCGGAACGAGCCAGATGCGAGTCTGCCAAAAGGCTGGGGACAGCCTGATCGAGCTCTTGGCGCTCCTGTGCCTGTCTTCCAAACTGGACGCGGAGTACCTCGATTTGCAGCCTTTCCTGAGCAAGCTTTGTCCACCTAACTTAAGCCGTAAGGCGATCTGTATCGACACGGAAAAAGGACAAGTATATCTCCCCCGGAGGGCCATTAGCCGGGCTTGCGAGCGGGCGGGCATCCCTCGGCCGGACATGTACAGGGCCGAAAACGAGCTTTCCGAGCGCAAACTCCTTCTGCCGAACTCTCTTTCCGATGGTATATTGATTTCGACAGGCTTGTGGAACGAGGCTATAAAGAGATGCAGGTGCGAGCTTAATACGGGGCTATAATGCGTTACAATAGCTTACGTGAGACATGCTCTCGACAAAAAGGAGATTGGACATGCGAGACGAATGGAAGCTCCCGTTCGTTCGGATCGAGAACCGGATCGGCATACTGCTGATCGTTCTGATCCCGCTATGGCTGACAATCGTCAGCTGGCAGACCAGCCTCTGGCTGGTTCCTCTGGCCTCGGTAGGGGGGTGGGTTGTCACAAGACGAGCCGTCTGGTTGGTAGAAGTCATTCTGGTGGACTTCTTGTTCGAAAGCCCGGATGAATTCCATCACCTTGCGTGGCAGGTCGAAAACGAGATCTTCGGGTGGACCCATCCTTACAAGAAAGTGGATTGAACGGATTCCGTTACCAAAGGGAAAGGAGGAGAACATGAGCGTGCTCGTACCGGTTTGGGTGCTGACCTCGCTGATCTGTATCGTCATTCGACAGGCGATAAAAGAGATGAAAAAGTGACTCCCGCCGAAAGGTAGGGGTCGCCTAGGGAAGCGCGAGATCCTAAGCCTCGCGCTTCTCTTTTGCTATCGGTCCTCGTAGCTGTCCCGCTCGGTCATGGTTCGAGGAGGTTTGGCGAAGGTCAACTGTTCCTCGGTTAACTGCAGATCCTTGAGGATGGTCAGGTCTGGCCACTTCTGTTCCTTGTGCCAGATCGCCGCGCAGCCGAAGTTCAGGGCATGCGCGAAGTCGTCGGCAAATTTGGGTCTGCGGCGGATCAAGACCAGGTCGGAAGCGCGGGGCACTTCCTTGCGTTCTTCGATCAGATTCAACAGGTCTCGGGTGACATCTTTGCTGGATTCGTATTCCGGCAAAGAGATCGAACCGCCCTTGAGGCAGTAAGCTTGAAGTACCAATGAACGGGTCTTGTCCAGCGCGAAGTATCCGCGGATCTCTCCATGCACCGGCGCCTCCCAGTAGAAGATGTTGCGCTTGGGGGCGGTGACGTAGCCGACATTGATAATGCGTTCCGTCGGCATCCCGGCTTGGACCAGGATAGCTTCGCGAACGTCGCCGGAGCCGCCATAATCGTGAGCGATGTAATGGCAACCTGACCGGCGGAAGTAGTCCAGGATCGTGGCGATTTCCTGGTCGCGTGGCAGACTGATGGGCAAGCGCTCGGCGTAGTAGCAGTCAACGCGCTGCTTGGCGACGTTCAGGCCCAGCAGGGTGATGACAGTGAAGGACACTGCTTCAGCGCCGCCACCGCCCCAGTCCACGCCCATAACCTTCAGCTTGCATTTGGCCAGCTCGCGGCAAGCGGTCATGAATTCGTTTTTCGTGCCGCCGAGCGCGGAGGCTTTGCGAATGTCCGTTTCGGATACCAGCGTGACGCCCACGTCGCAGGACTCACCCAACACTTCGTTGAAGTATTTGGCCTTGTCGTAACCCAGCCGGCCTTCGGATTTGGCAATAAGTTCGGACCATTTCTCCGGGTCTTCGTAATGCATGGGCATGATGATTTGGGGGACGTGATAGCCGAACATTAGCCCCTTGGCCCTGCCCTTCTCGTCGCGGGGCGGCTCCTGGAAGTGGTGCCAGCAGCCGTTGCGAGGCTGGATAGGCTTGGCACATTTGGCGCAGACCACGGTGTCCTTGCCGATCATCTTGAGGAGATCGTAGTTGATGCCAGCCGCGTTGCAGTATCCGCAGGCTTCGCACTTCGTTACCCACTCCGCTTTGGACGAGTCGTTCCAGAGCGCTTCGGCCGTGTTGTCCAGGGACTTGGGCGTCCCGGTGTAGAAAGATATGCCCAGCTTGGATGCCGACATGCATTCCAGAATGATCGGGATATAGTCGTAGTCCAAATCTTGAGTTTCATCGAAAAGCGTACAATCGCTCATTATACCTCTGACTCTTTCCACATCGAGAAACGCAAACGAAAAGTTAATCAGCGAACTGTTCAAAAACTCCCGCAGGTACACTGTCTGCACGCAATGCTGATCCACCAACAAAGGCTTGATCGCAGCATGATTGATGAATGGCTTCACGTAGAGCGAGCTTAACCGCCGGATCTGTGTCGAAAGAGGCGTGACGTACAGGAGGCTCATGTAAGGCTGGCTTGCGCAGCGCAACACACCACTGCTGGCAATGCTGGTTGTCTTGGCTACCTGGCGCCCGCACTTGTACAGCGTTCTCTTAGGCAAGTTCTGTCGGAAGAGCGGCTCGAATGGAAAATGATCCTTCAACGTGTAGGGCTTCCCGCGAAGCCTGAGTAGATTCGTCAACGGAACCAATGAACTCACATTTGCAGAATTCAACGCTACTTGAGCTTGATCGATCAACTTCAGGCTATCCGCCGTTTCATTCGCCTTTTCGGGCGAGGCGGCGGACGGTATCTGGGCCTCCGAGAAAGGGAGGCCGGCGTTCGATAAGAAAGAGGGCCGTTCGATGGATGGCATCTGGGACATGGTTATGAGCCTGCTCAAAATGGCGGCGAAGGCATTCAGCGAATACGCGATCCAGTGGATCGCGGATCTGGCTGCCTCGCTCGCCGGGGTCGATCTTCGCGTGCTGCTCATGAGCACGGACTAAAACCCCGCCAAACCGAAGTATAGACTATTTCAACGAATAAAGTAGAGTGAATACAGGAGACACGACAATGTCACAGAATTCCATGACCTACCTGCAACGAATCGGCATCTTCCTGCCAGACACGAGACACGCGTCCCGGTGGGTGGCCAACCAGCTGAAATCCCACGACCGCCCCGTGATCCCCGCTCCCGTCCTTCTGGGACGCGATCGGCCCGATCGAAGGGCGCAAACCCAAACTCTCAAAGACACCCCAGCCCTCTTCGACAAGATTCCCGTCACTGCATACCCACTGGCACAATGCCCGGAGGATCCATGTCCGAATTGCAAGAATTGCTCATCCTGACAACCCTCATTGCACCTGCAAATGCACAGATCATCGATACTTGGATAAACGGAACTATCTTCGACACATACAGGCAGTTCATCAAGCTGGGCGAGACAAGCAGGTTCGGTGCGCTTCGAGCGGCGTCCGAACTGCTTCTCTGCCCGCGATGCTTGAGTCATTGGACTGCTGCCATTCTTCTGGGCACGGCGCGTCTGATCTGGAACATCCAGATTAGCGCGCCTGCCTGGATCATCGTGTGGATAGCTACTGTCGGGCTGTCCCGTTTCATTTACCAACTCACCAACAAAGAGGAGGGAGATCCCCTTGCCGGAATCGAACCCTACGAACCCCCCAGCGACCCCCCAGCCTGAAGAGACTGTCTCGAAGGAGAAGTGGGACGAAGCCGCGGAAGGGATGTTGAAGATGGCAGCCAACAACATCCTGGACACGACCCAAGCCGAAGTAGTCATGCTGACGATCCAATGGAGTCACGATACAAAGCAAGTTGTAGCGATCAAACGGGATCTGCAGCTCGGCCGGCTGATTCAAGCGGCGTTATCGGCCGTTAACGGCATGTCGGAAGTCGGGCTTAAAGCCTTGACTTCGCCTATACCGGAAGAGGAAAAGAAGGAGGAAACGGGTGCCTGAACAAATCGTCGATATCATGGACTACGTGTGGACTCAGGGAAAGAAATACAACCTTGCTGAGTTCAAAGAAGAGCTGAAGTTCGAGCTGATGAACCGCGGGGATTTGGACGGGAACCCCGACGTTTCCAAGTGCATCCTGGCGCTGGGCGAAGCTGGCATCGGCAAGACCCAGTGCATCCGGCAGGCAGTGGAAGAGATCGGCGGCGAGTATGTCATGTACCATCATGGCGCGACCATGGAGGAGGACAACGCCGGCACTCCGTACCAGGAGCAGAGCAATGGGGACAAGGTTACTAAGATCGCGATCCCCGATCACCTGGCTTGCTTCTACCGCAAGCCGAGCGGCTCTACAGGCGTGCTGGTGATCGAGGAGATCTTTACAGGCAGTACCACGGCGCATCAGAACCAGGCACGGCAATTCATCGACAAGCGCTTCGGTCTGATAAAGATGAAGCCAGGCTGGCATGTCGTCGGAACGTCCAACCCGGCGACCGCCGACTTCCATACGGTCAAGACCGTGGACAAGGCGCTGGCCAAGCGCATGGTCTGGTTTCCTATCGAGCCCACCGCCGAAGAAAAACTGACGTACTGGGCGGGCAAGATGGACGACTTGCTTCACAAGTTCCTGGTGCTGTGGCACTTGGAACAACGGTCATTGGACGTGGTGAACGCCACGGACTCACGATCCTGGATGAATCTGTCCGATTCCATCGGGCGAAGACGCGATCCGAAAACAGGCAGGCTGCGCTGCCAGCCGGCAGCGCTGTACAAGCTCATGTACAACAACGTCGGGAAGGAGATTGCCGACACCTTCGAGAAGTACCTGAAGATCGGCAACGACCCTGACGAATATCCGATCGGTCACATGGATATCCTTCGCGCGGATGACAAAGGTATCCAGGAGCTGGCCGACCGGGCTGCCCGGTGGGCCAAGAAGAAAAGGGCGGCGCTTATCGGCGCCACCAAGTGGTCCTTGTGCGGGTTCCTGCATAACGGGCAGAACCATGACATCGTGGATGCCCGCGGAGTGAAGAACCTGGCGATGTTCATAAAGGCAATTGGCGAACAGGGGTTTGCCGACCTGGTGGACTCCATGCTCAAGCAGCTTGGTCATACGTTGGCCGAGAAAATTTTGCTCGAACTGACGGGAAGCGAACTCGAGAAGAAGCTGCAGGTTCTGATCGATTCGTTCGAGAGTGTCAAATGACCTTTACCGAGTGGATTGAAGCGGCGCGATTCCATCTGATGAATGCGGACGGCACCGAAAACTCCGTGTTCCTGCATCGCGTCGCGATCGTCGATACCCGAAGACCGCTGCCGGGTAACTCCCCGGCGGCGATCGGCGTCAGGGGAAACCGCGACCTGACCATTCTCTTTTGCTACCCGCTCGTGGAGCACCTGCCGCCAGAAGCGGCAGCTGAATTGCTCAAGCACGAGATTTTGCATTACATCTTCGGCCACATCAGCGAGCGTTCCACCGAACTTCGGAAGAAGTATGGCGACGCGACCGTGCTGAAGGCCATGGACCTGGTAGTGAACCAGCTGTGCGACGAAGCCCTGCTGGCCAAGTATGGCCTGCCAGGCATTACGATCCAGCTGTACAATTTCCCGGAGAACCTGACCACCGAGCAGTACTGCCAGCTGCTATCCAAGGGCGATCCGCAGGGAGGTAATGGGCAGAAGCAGAAGCTGCTCGCCCAGCTAACCGAAGCGTTCGAAGCGGCGGCCGGCGGCGAAGGTGACCTGGACGCCCTGATTGAAGAAGCCGAGAAAGACGAAGGCAAAGCAGAGGGAAAGCCCGCCGGCCATGGCGTCATGACCGAGACTTTCATGGATGGTCAGTTGGACGAGGAGCTTCGGGATGAGGCGATCGTCAGGGCCATCGAGCAATCCCGCAAGGAAGCTGAAGAGACGGGAACGAAGAAAGGGCGAGGCTGGGATGCGGACGAAGCTCTGGAGTTCATTAAGCGGATCAAACGTCCTGCCGCAGTCCATTGGCAGTGCTACATCCGCAAGATGGCCAGCTGCCACATGAACGTCCGCCGCGTGTCATCGCGCCGCAGACCTTCACGGCGCCATCCTGCCTACTTCGGGCGGGTGAAGCGTATGGGCTCCGACATGTGGCTGGGCGTGGACACGTCCGGCTCCATGGGCAAGGAGGAGCTACAGCTGGTAGACTCGGAAGCCCGGGCATTGTCCCAGCAGGACGTGCTCATCACGGTCATTCATGTCGACGCCGGGGTGGCCAAGATGGAACAGTACGACTCGCACAAGGGCTTGGTCGAATTTGCGGGACGGGGCGGTACGGATTTCTCCCCCCTGTTCTTCGAACTGGATAAGCTGCCACGGGTTGCGCGCCCGGCATTCCTGGTATACTTCACCGACGGGTTCGGCTGTTGCAGCCGATATCTGGAGGAAAAGGGCGTCTCGTACGATGGGAAGCCCAGACCGAAGGAATGCCCGGCCGGTGTGGAAACCCTCTGGCTGATCCCAGAGGGCTGCACCAAGAAGGAGGACTTCCTGAAGATCGTGCCGTTTGGGGCAGTTATCATCGTCCCGCGCGCGATCGAAGAAATAGGCGCGAGGTTCAGGAGCTAATCACTTCGGGTTCTCGTGCCTTGGGTGAAACCGAGCGCAAACAGACGGGCCGATTACTCGTCATGTGCGCTCGGGAGTAGCCCTAAAATTCGGACCCTCATGGGTCCGTGGACTGAGCCCGCTTGCCACGCTTTCGCGTGGGTTCCTACGGGAGCGGGCTCCTGGATGGGAGGACGTCAACACTGTCGCGTGAACGCGACAGCTTGTAACTAACCCACGGCTTGGAGGCCGTGCGCTGAAACAAGAGGCCGGTTGACGTCGGCCCATACGAAGAGTTTCTCGCGCCCCTTTGCGCGAATGTTCAGTGCGCCGACGTAGTCGGCATTGTTGGAGTAGCCACAGTGGCGACAGACAAACTCGGATTGGCTCTTGCGGTTGCCCTTCTCGCAGTGTCCGCACTCTGGACATGTGCGGCTGGTGTTGCGGGCATCCACGACAACAACAGCCACTCCAGCCAACTTCGCCTTGTACTCGATAAACAGGCGGAGCTGGCTAAAGGCCCATTCGTTTCGTCTGGCTCGCTGATTCCGCCTAACCGTGGTCCTTTCGCGGATTCCCTTGAGGTCTTCAAGGGCTATCGCGCGACGAGTGCCTTTGGCGGAGGCAACAATACTCTTGCTGATGCGGTGGTTCACGTCCCGTCTGAAAAAAGCCTCGTCCCGACTCATGCGCTTGAGATGCCGCTTGGCGCTTCTGGAGCCGCAGCTTTGAAGCCCGGACCTGAGAGCGGAGAATCGCTTCCGGCGGGCCTCGATGCCATCGCCCGTGTAAGAGCGTCCGTCAGAGTCGGCGGCGAGACGAACGACTCCGAGGTCCACACCGATGGCGTCTTCGGGCTTGATCGGCGATCCGTCCGGCAGGTCAATCGTGACGTAGAGAAAGAACTGCCCACTTTCCCTGCGGTACACGAGATCGGACTGCCCCTTGATGTGCCCGCGACGCTCCTGGTGGTACTTGCTGAAAATGCAGGGCAGAAGAAGGCGTCCCGAGATGGCGTAGATACTAACCCTATCTGGTCCCTTAAACGACAGAATACGTTCGTCGTAGATCACAGCGGAATGCGGTTTGAACGCGGGGCATACCTTTTTGTCGCGCTTGAAGGTCTCGACAGCCTTTCCGATGGCCCTGACGGTGAGTTGCGCGGACAGGCCGTACTTGGCGCGGATGTCGGCGTAGCACCTTCTGTGGACGGAAGGCTGAGAGAATACCTTCGCCTCAAAGGCGACCTTTGCGGCGAAGGACGCTGCCGCGTTGAACTTCTCCATGGTCTGGAGAAGGATCGCCTTTTCTTCGCCCGTGACGACCAGTTTGGCTTGCAGCGCCAGCTTCATGCAGTAACCTTACGACAAGAGGCATCATTAGTCAAGCGGCTTGTTTGAGAAAGGAGGGGCGGCGATTCCCCCGTCGCTTGAAAGCGACGGTCCCCTCGCCGTCCACTAATGGATTCGTACTGCATGAGATGCGGCAAGCTGATCCAATCGTCAGCAGGATGTTTGTGCTCGACCATTGAAGGCGCGACCAGTGTTACGCTACTTCCTCCAGAGTCTCAGGTTGTGCGATTTCGTGACGTGGTGTGGTGTGAGGCTCTCCTGAAGGCTATGGGGGACGGCATCATTGATTCGCGCCAAGTGGAGAAGATTCTACGGGTCTTCAATTTGGTTAGACCAGACAGATAACAGGAGCAACCGGGACGGCGAGAAAAGATAACCTGAGCAGCTTTAAATCAGAGGATCGGTGAATGCTGGAAGTGGAGCAGGCTCAACTAGACGCGCTCATCCAGACCTACCTGGACACGGTGACGCCACTCCCACTGTTGACCCCCAGCCAGTGGGCCGAAACGTATCGTCGTCTCGATCCTGCGGAAGCGGAGCAGAGCGGTCCATGGAAGAACGACGTGTTTCCCGCACTGACCGCAATCATGGACTCCGCAGAGGAGTGCATGCTGCGGGGACTTCGCGGTGTCGTGATTATGAAATCGGCTCAAGGAGGCTGCTCGCAGGCAGTGAAAAACATTTGGGGATGGTGCGAGACGTACTATCCCGGTCCTGCCGGATACCTGATCTCGAAAGACGAGATGGCGAAGAAATTCGGGCGCGTGCGTCTCGATCCCATGATCAGAACCTGCGAACCCCTTCGGAAGAAAGCATTCCTGAAGCATGGTTCGGGAACGACGATGCAGGAGAAGGTTTTCACGGATGGTTACCTGTCGATCTTCGGTGGACGAAGCGTGCTCAACTTGCAATCCATTCCGTACCGACACATGTTCATCGATGAAGTGGATAGCTTGCTGGAAGCGCTGGAGGGGAGCGATCCTATCGAACTCGCTCGCAAGCGAACCAACTCCTACGTCGGGGAGACGCTAATTGTGGCTTTCGGCCACCCCAGCCGCTCAAGAGGAGCATCGTCCGGCTGCGGAGGCTATCCCGCTCGCTCTCGCGGAAGGTCAAGGGAAGCAGTAACTGGTGGAAGGCCAAACGGAAGCTCAACCGCTGTCATTGGCACATCGGCGAAGTGCGCAGGAACTGGCAGCATCAGGTGACGACGAGGCTCTCCAGGCGCTTCGGTCTGATCTGTCTGGAAGACCTGAACGTCAAGGGCATGATGCGCAGCAATCTTGCGCGTTCCATTGCCGACGTCGGATGGGGTGAGTTAGTCCGTCAGTTCTCCTACAAGACAAGAGTGCAGAAGATCGACCGCTTCTACCCGTCGAGCAAGACCTGCAGTTGCTGCGGCGCGGTGGTTGCCGATCTGCCTTTGGGCGTCCGCGTGTGGACGTGTGCCTCGTGTGGGGCCGTACACGACCGAGACGACAACGCTTCGCAGAACATCCTTCGTGAAGGTCTGCGATTGGCCGCAAGTTGTGCGGCGACAGTCTGTGGAGAGGAAGGCTCTGGCGCGGGTGCCGTTCCGGCTTGCGCGAAACCGGCCTCGACGAAGCAGATACATTCGCATGGAAGACTTGTCCATGCTTAAAGCAACGGTTTTGTGAGAACGAGCAACGAGGAGGACGTAATGAATCCAGTCAAAGCATCGGATTGGAGGTTTTGTTGACAATCAATGTCTTGGAAACGGAGGAAGCATGAGCACCAACGTCTACAATTACGACGAGCGCTGGTACTACGACGACAAGCCCGCCATATATCATGGCTGGGCGATCACGACCAGCAACGACGTCATGTCTCTGGGACATTTCAAGAACCGGAAGATCTGTCGCAAGCTGGAGAAGGCGATCCAGGCCGTTCTGCCGAAACGGGTGAATCACGTTCTGATTGCAGCTTGTCTGGCGCTCAAGATGTGGGGTACGGAGGCCGGCTGGCAGCGTGCGGAAGAGTTGATCCAGGCAGAGTTTAGCCGGGTGGCATGCGAGATGGACGCGAAGTTGGAGGACAAGCTGGACCAGATTGTCGAACGCTTCGACAAGGAGAGCAATTCTTAGTGAGCGATCTTCTCCATGTAAGTGTTCAGCGCTTCCAGTTGCAGGCGCATTTCGTACATTTCCATGCGCACGCCGCGGGCTTCGCGAGTGCCATCGCGCAGGCCCAAAGCGAACAGGGTTATGGCGCCGGCCAACAACCCCAGCATAGTCAGAAAGAGCAGCCAGTCGCGCATGATCGTTCCTCCCGGACAAAAAGCATACCAGAAAGGGGCAGTCGTGGACATAGACAAAGTCATTGCCAGCAACTTCGCCGAAGGAAAGTTTTCGATTACCATTCATGTGGCGGCAGACGAAACGGGGCTTATCTCGGGAGCTCAAGTCTTCCAGCTAAAGGACGGCAAAGAGCTTACTTCAAGCAAGCTGGCTAGGATCCTGGCAGAGATCAGCGCGTTGCAGAGTGCTATGCTCGAACAGCTGGTAGAGTGCTTGCCAGAAGACTGCAGGGAAGACTTCCTGAAGGAAGTGAAGTCGATCGCCTCTTCCAGACACGAAACGCTTAAGAAGACTGGGACTGTTCAGGTAACAGTAAAAACTTAAGCACAATGTGTGGATTCTGCAACGCTGTTCAAAAATTGAGACTAACTCTTTTCTACCAACCGAGTTATCTCAATAAGGGGGAATTGCACATAGTGAGGCAATCCCCTATTGATTACTAGGTGTAATTAATCTTCCCACATACAGTATATGGGAAGATTAATTGACAACAGTAATCAAGTGCGTGTAAACTTGTCCTTACACGCCGCACACTTGGTTATGCGACGGTAAAAAACAGAGGAACCCATGAAAATTGTCAGATGGGAACTGAAGGAGCTGGACGTTTTGAGAGGAGGTCTGGACTATGTTCTTCCCGTCTGGCTGAAGAATTCCAACCTTCTGAAGACCCTCTACCCTACAGCTGGCCGGTATCACTGGGGTCAGATCGGTTCTCTGGAGGGAAACGAGGAACTTACCGAAAAGAGAATCAAGCATCAAGCCAGGAGGCTTTTTGCCGTTCGTCTGGCGATCCACAAGCTGCTGATTACGCATGCCAACTCGGTAAGCGAATTCGAGAAGGGAGTCGACACCTTCTGGAAGAATCTCTGGTGGATGGTGAACTGTCGTCCTGCAGGCGGTATCTGGACCAACAAGGAAAACACTCCAGTCTGGTACTGCAAACGTCTTCTCTGCCCCTGGTGCTGGCTTCGTCGTCATGACCTGCTGTATCGCGGTCTGAAAGCTCCTGCGGGGGAGAAAGTCACTTTTGCCGGGAGGAACATCACCGGGCTGGGTCTGGGCACGTTGCTCCACTGCCTGTCTTTCAGGGTACATGGGGAGGGGTTTTACAATCACCCAGCCTTCTTCAACGAGTTCCTCCGGATGGCTGTACTGGAGACGACTCCGTTCCGTAAGACTCGCACCTTGCTTCGGATCGTCTATCCGATGCCCGATCTGCAGGGGGCTACGTTAGCTTACTTCAGCGATCGGCCTTTCGAGAACATGACCTCTGGCCAAACGCCGTTCACGGCATTGCCCAAGGGCGTCATGGCCACTCATGTCACGAACAAGCCTTTGCCTTTCAGTCGCCTGATGGCTACGCGCGCGGTCTGGGCGCCGGAGATGCTGGAGAATTTGACGCCGATGCGGAAGGCTATGGAGGTTTTCGCCGGCAAGAACCTTTTCAACGTGAGCGGAGGATAGACGCGATGGCTCACAACATCCTGCCTGGCCAGCGTTGCCGGCGTACGAGAACGAAGGTTCTCTCGGGGACACGATCAGCGGACTGTTAACCGAAAGCGGGATTTACGCGACTAACAGCCTGATCTTGGACTGGCAGTACATCAAGCGGACGGTGGAAATTGAGGTCAAGGCCGGCAAGCATCCCGAGGAGGGTGAGATCTTCTACCGTTCGAGGAAGGTCCGCAGGATCTCTCCCAAGTTCCGATTGAAGGAGAACAAGTCATGACTGTACTCAACCCTGTGGAATTCGTAATGTTGAAGCGTAAGGCTCTCTCGGAAATAGAGATGCATTTGGCTCATTCGGTAGGTTTGGAGGTCGACGACAAACTTGGCCTGCATTCTGCTCAGATAATTTGCACGCCGGTCATGCTTGTCTGTACTGTGGAAGGGTTGGACAAGCTGCTGACGCAGGCTTGGAACTTATTGGAGGCGGAGTTGAAAGGCGTGAAACCCAAGCGCTTGGGCCATCTGCATGTGGCCTGCGTGGTCAATGCAGACAAAATGTGCTACGAGGTGGCTTTGTTCATGCCTTTCGAGCGCGATGAGCGAGAATAGGAGCGAGCCAATGACTTTCGATCAGGCCAAAGCCTACGAGATGCCGTTCGGCAAGCACAAGGGCCGGACCTTAGACGACATCGCGAAGGACGACGATGGGCTGCGCTATCTGGACTGGATGCGTGGCGCACGCGAGGAGGATGGCAAGAACGATACGGTCGACAAGGCGCTCAGGACGTACCTGGACGACCCGTCGATCCAAAAGGAGCTGGAAGAATGAAACTGCTCTTTGCCGCGGACCTGCACATGGATCCGCTCATCTGGCGTAACTTGCCGAACGTTTTGAATGACAGCCACGACAGCTGGAAGCAGATCGTGAAGCAGGCGATCGAACGGAAGGTGGATGCCGTGATTCTGGGCGGCGACGTTTTCGACCGCCATCCGCCGTCCGAGACGGTTCGTTGTTTCCTGGAGGGAGTCTGGAAACTGAAGCATGCCCAGATTCCGATTCTGGCGATCCAGGGCCAGCACGGGCGCAGTCACAAGCTGGCTTGGTCGAGTCTCGATCCGTACGTTCAGGATCTGGATGCGGCTACTTTCGTTACAGTGCCGCTTAATGCCACAGCTACTGAGCGGGATTTTCGGATTGCCGGGATCGACAATCTACCGCCTGCTCAGCTGAAGGAGCGCCTGAGCGCGTTGAAGCCGGAGGTCAATGTTCTGGTCGTCCACCAGATGATCCGCGGCATGGTGCCGAGCTTCGGCGGCCGGGAGATCTGGGACATGGACCCGGACTGGGTTCCCAATCATGTCAAGCTGGTGCTCGCCGGCGATTACCATTCGCCCGTTGCGCGCACTTTCAAGGGCATCAAGTTCAAGTACAATGGAAGCACGGTCACCCGCTCGATCGACGAGCCGGACGAGAAGTTCTTCCATATCGTCGATGACGATTTCGGGATCGAGCCGGTCAAGTTGTCGACGCGCACGATTAAGCGGTACCTGCTGATGTCGGATACCGACGTGGAAGAAGTCGGGAAGGTCTTGGCGGAGCTGCCGCTTCTTCCCGACGGCGCCGTGGCCTATATCCGGCATCACCCGAGGATTTCCAACCTGGAGACTTGCTGCAGGGCGGCCAACCCAAAGGTGAACTTTCTCTTTCGTCCGATGATCATTCGGACGGAGATGGTCAAGAACGAGGCGGCGCCGGTAGCGAAGGTCAGCCTGCGGGGCTGCCTGGATCGCCTGTTGGAGCGGGAGAAGGATCCGTTCTTGTACGACTTTATCGTGGACCTGCTGGCGAGCGAGTCGCCCGCGGAAACAGTGGCCGTGCATAGGCATCGATGCCTGGAGGTCGTGAATGCTGACGTTCCGAAGATTAAAGGCCCAGAACTTCTGCCAGCACCGGAGCCTGGACATTGAGTTGTCTCCAGGCGTGGTAGGTATCGTGGGACAGAATGGCTCAGGCAAATCGAACCTGGTCAAAGCGCTTTTTCGCGCTCTGACCGGCAAGTCTTTGAACCCGGGTAAGAAGGAAGAAGATGTGTTTTGGGGGGCCGAGAGCGGCTCGCTGGAGCTGGATTTCACGATTAACGGCACGACGGCGACCATCACGCGCGATCTGAAGACCGAGCGTTGTTCTTTGGTCATTGGGGAGGAAAAGCTGCGGAAGGCCAGGGAGATCGAGGCCAAGATCTATCCGTTCCTGGGGGTCTCCCCGCGGATACTGGCGGACGTGGTGTTTGTCATGCAGGGAAAGATCGAGGGAATGCTCTTCCAGACTCCCTCGGACCGGATGGCCTCGTTTCAGCATTTATACGGGACGCAGAATGCCGAGCGCATTCGCGATCTGCTGCATGACGAGTTGACCAACATCGTGGCTGACAGCCGGGGGGAGCAGATCGAATCTTTCCGGGCCAAGCTGGCGTCGGAAGTCGAGGTGCCGCTTAAGGAAGCGCTCGCGACGATCGAAAAGTTCAACGCGTTGCAGATTTCGGACGAGCGCCGCGGCGAGATCGAAAAGGCGATCGATCGGCGGCGCCGGGCGGAGTTTTCGATTGCCCGGATGCAGGAGGTTCAGCCTCTCTTCGACAAGGCTGCCGCGGACGTGCAAACGACGGAGAGAGAAATCAAACGGCAGTCCAGCGTTGTCCTGGCGACCGGCAACCTGTTGGAGGAGCTTAAGCCGGCGGTGGATATGTCTCGGATGTCCATCCAGTTGTACGAACAGACCGAATCGATCAACGTACGCAAAGAGAAGCTGGCGCAGGATATCGCGGACTTGGTAACTACCGCGGCATTGCCGGAGCCAATCTGCGAGGTCACGGCGGATGAGGTGGACAAGGCGCTGTACGACTACGAGCGCCTGATTGGCGAGTACAACCAATATCGGAAGATCTCCAATCTGGCTTTGCCCGATTCGGCGATTTGTCCGACTTGCGGTCAGGCGATCGACGAAGGTCATATTGTCGAGGCCAAGATGAAGGCTGACCGAATGACCAAGCCTTTGACCGATCTTAAACAAACGACTCAAGCGGCGCAGACGGAACTGAATCGCTACAAGCAGAACAAGGCGGTTTGGATGGAGCGGGTCAGCACGGCTGCCCGGCGGATCGGCGATCTGAAGACGGAGCTGGTCGGGCTTCCCGTGACGCCGGAATCGGATCCGGCAAAGCTTGCCGAGTCCAAGGAAGTCGTGGCCAAGTACGAAGAGCTGAGCTCGGGTTACCAGGAGATGCGGAGCAAGCTGGCGGTCCTCCAGGCTACCCTCAAAGCGCAGCACAGTGCCCGTCTGGAGCGCGAAAAGGAGCTGGAGGCTCTCAAGATAGAGATAAGCAAAGATCCGGGCGTGGCGGCCGTCCAGGGCGTAAAGGACATCTTGGAGCAGGACATCAAGGCCAGGCAGGCCATCGACCGGGCGTCCGGGGCGCGGGATGCTTTGCTCAAGCAGAAAGCCATTTTGGAAGCTCAGATTGCACAATGGGAGGCCGAGGAGATCAAGCTGTCTCGGATCAGGATTTGGAAAGGTCATCTGGAGAATGGCCGGCGTTTGCTGCATCGGGATGCCTTGCCGGGCGAGGTTGCCCGGACCTACATGGAAGCGTTGAACGAGCGGCTTGGGTACTATCTCGACCTGTTCGGTTCTCCGTTCACGGCGAAAATCGGACCCGACGGTACAGTCGTTTGTCAATTCACTGGGCTGCCGGACATGCCCAGCGAACGTTTGTCCGGCGGGCAGAAGGTCATCCTGGGCGTCGCGTTCAGGTTCGCGATCTATGACCTGTTCGTGGCGGATCTGGGTGTCATGATCCTGGACGAGCCGACGGTCTACCTGGACAACGGTAATGTCGGCGCGGTGGCCGAGCTGCTGAATCATCTGAAGGGATTTTCGAGACAGGCCGGGATGCAGTTGATCGTCGTGACCCACGAGCAGCAACTCGTGGATTCTTTCGATCAGGTAATCTCGCTTAGTTCTTGACAATCGCTAAAACTAGGGTAGTTTCTCCTTTGTTCGGGGGACATTGCCATGCGCAAGATTCTTTTGCTTACGCTCGTATTCTGCTTCTTGGCCGGTTGTACCGACGATCGGGCGAAGCGGGCATCGAGCCTGTCCAAGGTCAAGGTGGACGTGGCCAAGACCGAGTTCAACGCCGCGGACACGCCGGAGAAAAAGATCAAGATTGCGGGGGACTACTTCGACAACGCGCCAGCTCTCATCGGCGCGGTGGACGATTACCTGCACGGTCGCGATCCTGGATCCGTTCCAGGCGTACCTGACGCTCCGGTCAATACCGACGTAAGCCAGTAGTTTGCGGGGCGGGGGACGCATCCTTGCGATGTTCCCCCAGCGCATCACCAAAGTGCTCCCCCCTCCGCAATGTTGGATGTTGGACCGGGCGATCTAACCGTCGCCTGGCGCTCAACTGGGCGATCTAATCGTCGCCCGGCTTCTCGCCCGCCCCGCGCACTTGCCATGCGCGGGGCACTTTGAGATTCGAGGTAAAGTATGTCGATCAACTGGGATGACTTGATGACTGGGGCCGAGTTGTACGGCGAGAACATCTTGGAAGTCGTCAAGCCGTTTGCAGCCGCTCTGGAACGAGAGGGGCCGGATGTTTACGCGGGATTCCTGGAACATCTGTACGACAAGGATTTCGAAGCCATCGATGCGCTCATGTACAGCAAGATGACACCGGAAGAAAGACGACAACTCGAAGACGACGTATTGAAGGGCGCGGTCGACGCAGCCCGCGCAAAATTCCGGCAGCGCCAACTGGAGAAGAACATCATGTTTCAGGCACTCTTGCGAGTCCTGATCATGGCTGTTATCGGTTAGCGCACTTGACGTAATGTACGACGGGACGAACAGTCTCGTTTAGGGGCCGTGTGCCCCGTGGGGGTTCGGGCTTGATCGTCGATGTCAAACTTCGCTTCATCACGCCTTCCCTCGGGAACGTGCGAGAGCGGGAGTGTGACCGGATGATCAAGGACAAAGAAGGGAATGTAGTGTTTATGCAGAGCTGGTGGCGGGGAACCCTGCGGTATGGCGCCAAGGCGCTCAACCGGTTCTACGATGAGGTGGAACAGGTGCAGGCGAGTCCGATCGTCATAGGGACATTGTCCCTCTTCAAGCGTTTCTATGCCCCGGATCGCTTCACGTACCACGAAGCGTTTGCAGCCGGGGACACCGTTTCCGTTTCGTTCTCGTTGCCCGATCGCATCGACGCAGCCTCGTTCCGGGAGCTGCTGGAAGTAGGAGGCCGTTATGTCGGGATCAGCCCTTATGGATACCGAGACGACTACGGGCGTTTCGCCGTTGTCTCGGTCGAGGTTCATGACCATCACTCGGTCAGGAAATCTGATCCGGGTATCTCCAGGGAAGGCGGACCTCCTCGGCCCTCTGCTGACGTACCAGCGCAGGGAGCAGATGAGCGGGAATCCGCAGGATATCGAGTACACGACGGTCGAGCTGTTTCACGTTGAAGAAGATGGTTCGCTGGTGGCGCCGGCGGGCCTGACCTCTAGAGTCTGCGATTTCATCCGTGGGATGAAGTACGAAGTGAAGTTCGAAGATCTACGGGACTCCAAGCTTCCGGAGCCTGCCTACGAAAAGCTCATGCCATTGAGGGGAAAGCAGCCGGACATTGTAGCATCGATTATCGCTTCGGATTGCGGGGTGATCGAGTCTCCAACAGGTAGTGGTAAGTCATTTGTAATTCGGCTGTTATGCTTGTTATATCCCACGGTCAAGATCATCATCTGCTCTCCGTTTACTGCGCTTCTGCGCGGCATGTACGCAGAGCTGTCGGAGATCCTGACGCCCAACGAGCTTGGGCTGGTGGGCGATGGCAGCAAGGAGACGGACCGGCGGGTCACGCTGACTACCGATCGATCCTTGATCAAATGCGATCTGGAAGGCTGCCGCATCTTCATTTTCGACGAGGTGCATAGGGCTGCTTCCCCGGAATCTTCGAAAGTGATTTCTCGCATCCGCAATGCGCGGATGTTCGGTTTCAGCGCTTCGCCTTACGGGCGCAGCGACAAGGCGGACCTGGAGACGGAAGCTTTGTTCGGGCCGCGGATCTGCCGGGTCACTTACCAGGAGGCGCAGGAAGATGGGGTAGTGGCTCCGATCCGCGTTCTGATCTACTCTTGCGAAGGTCTGAAGTCTGTCGAGTTCGATACGACCAGCGCATTGAATCGGCATGGACTGTGGCGGCATGCTGGGCGTAACGCTCTGATTGCCAAGGCCGTGGAAGATGCCCGCGCGCGGCTGGGGGAGAACGCCCAGATCATGGTGTCGGTCGCGACCGTGGAGCACGCGGTTTTCTTGAGGCGCTATCTGCCGGGATTCGAGTTGGTTTATGCCAGCATGAAGAAGGAGAAGCTGGATCGGTGGGTCGGCGCCGGGCTCTTGTCCAAGGACTACAAGCCGCTGGACTCCGAAGCTCGCGAGGAGCTGCGCAAGAAGTTCGCTTCCGGCGAATTGCGTTGCGTGATCGCCACGGGAACCTGGTCCACCGGTGTGGACTTCCCTGGACTGGACGTGCTGATCCGGGCGGACAGCCAGGCCGGCGTTATTCCCAGCACGCAGATTCCTGGGCGGGTAACGCGGCCGGGTAAGGAAGCCGGCTACGTGGTCGACTTCGACGACAGTCATAACGGTACCTTGAACGGCCGTGCCCTTCGCCGTTTGGGGATCTACAAGAAGAAGGGGTGGGAGCTCTCATGGATACTCCCGAAGGCGTGAACGAAGAGAAGATCGACGCGTTCGTGAAAGCGCTGCGCGATGCGTTCCTGACGCTGCGCCGGATGACGCGCAAGGATTCCATAGGGCTGGGGCCGCGGTTTGAGCCGGAGCTTCGCCGTTTGGCGGGTCAGCTGCTGTACCGCGGGGGCGATCCCCGCAGTTACATGCAGTATGTCTTCGACATGGCGGCGGAGCACGGTTCGGACACCACGCATCCGCGGATTCTGTTTTCGAACGAGCTGGTCAACCGGTTTTTCCTGGCGCGCGTCAAGCGCAAGGAGGAGCTGGAATTGCTGGCCCATCTCCAGGCGCATACGCTGGAAATGCGGCTGAAGGATGGGCGCTCGATGGAAGATATCCTGCGCGACCCGCGGGAGGAGTTGAGTGCCGTTTTCAGGTTCATGGTAGCGCATCTCTCCAAGCTTACGGAGCTGGAGAAGGAATTGCGTGACGACGCGGTAATGATGCTGACTTACGAGCCGCTGTACCGCGAAGTGTACGGTAAGTGGCTTCCGGAGGAGCTGAAGAATGCCGACACAGCAACCGCATAGCATGGCGGATCTGGATCTGTTCATGGCGCATTTGTTGCGCTGCTTACCTGTGGCGAGGCAGGCTCAGCTGGAACTGAAGCTGACTTATCTTTACGACGGAGTCGAAACTCCGCACAAGATGGTCTGGGCCTGTGCCTTGGATTTCTGGCGGGACAACGGGATACGGAACATTCCAGTCGAGCATCTGTACATCGCTTTGTCCCAGCGCATGGACGGGTTGCCGGAGTTTGCGGATCACGCATCCAAGGATGCAGTATTGCAGGCGGCGTATCGGGTTTATTGCATACCGGACACGTCATTGATCGAGCAGGAAGGTTTCAAGCAGCTGAACGATTTCGTGCTGATGCGTGCAGCTGGGCCGAAGCTCCGTGAAGCGATGGACCTGGGGCCGGCGGGGATCCGCGGGTTCCTGACCGAGCTGAAGAAGATGGGAGTGTCGGACACGCCGCAAGTGTCGTCCGAAAGCGTGAAACCGTTCATGACGGAGGAGGTGAAGCTAGGCGTCGATCCCAGGGAACCATGCGGAGTCACGTTCATCGATCTCATGCTTCAGGGCGGTCCGCGGCCTCGGGAAGTCTACGGCTTATTGGGCGCATCTGGCGGAGGCAAGACCACGCTGAGCAACCAGATTGCGATCGGTTCTGCGAAGGTCAAGCGACGGGCGGCGGTCTTCACGTACGAAGAACCGTTGAGCAACGAGTACTTCATCCCGGTCTACAGTTGCGCGTCGGGCCTGCCACGCGATACGTTCGAGAAGCTGGCCAAGGGTTCCAAGTTGACGGATATACCTGACACGGAACGCTCGAAAGTTCAGGAGTCCATGGGCTCGATCAACGAGTGGGCCGAATGGTTCGACATGTCCGGTACGGGCGGGCGTGGCAGTAAAGGCGTAGGCGAGATCGAAGCCATATTGGAGCGGCGCAAGGCGGAAGGCAGACCCATTCACACGGTCGTTGTCGATTGGTTCTGGGTGATGGTCGTCCGCTATTTCAATCGCAGCGCTAATGCCAGGTTCGATCAGGAGCGGCATTTCGCGCAGATGATGTGCGACGAGCTGAAAAACCTGGCCGCGCGCCAGAACGTCTGGATCCTGGTCAATCAGCAGCTGGCTGCCGCTCAGGGCGGCAAGAGCAAGAAGATGGGCTGGTACGATTCGGCGGAGTTGAAGAGCTTCGCCTGGTACTTCAACGGATGTTTCGTGCTCGAACCCCTCAAAGATCAAAACATCGCAACTCTACATCTCAGCAAAGGCAGGTCGGTTAAAACTAATAGCATGCAGCTTCAATTGGACGGCGAACACGCGACATTCAAAGCAGGCAGCGGCGACATCATTTACGACAAGAGATTGAACAAGTACGTCAAAAAAGGCCAAGAGAACAACGTGCCCATCGCAGACGCAGAAGAAGCACCGCTCATCGACGAAGCGCAGTTTGGAGGACTCAATGGATGAATGCGCAAATCCGCTGAACCCATCGTTGTACGCGCAGCTCAAAAGCCGGTTCGGAGCCGTAAGGGTTTCCAACGAGGGCGAGCCGTTCCGCTCTCGTTTGCGGCGTGATCCCTACGATCCGCGGAAGACGAAGGAAGAGATCCTGGATTCCGGCGAGGAGTACCGGATCTGCTGTCCGTACTGTGGCGACAAGAGGTTCAGGCTGTATATAAACCACAAGTGGGGAACTACCGACGAACAGGGCATTCCTCTTTGGAGGCGCCTGATCAACTGTTTCAACGAGAAGTGCGACATGACGCAATTTGCGGATACGTACTTGAAAAGGTACGTGGGCAATCGTCCCGGCTTGGGCACGGCGGCTCCGCCGGTCGAAGAGCCCATCGTCAGAACGGAGTGGCCGGGCGAATGTATCAAGCTGACGGACCTGGAGAGAAATCATCCGGCGATCCGGTACATTGTCGGCCGGCGGTTCGATCCTGTCGAGCTGGTGGACTTGTGGGACGTGCGATATTGCAATAGTTGCAAATCCAGTCCCAATTACGTGGCTTCGCTGGTGGAAGGGCGGATCGTCGTTCCGATCTACTGGGAGAAGCAGGAACTGATCGGCTGGCAGACACGAGCCATCGACGAATCGCTGCCCAAGTATTACACGATGCCCGGTTTGAAGAAGCGGCGCATCTTGTACAATGGCCAGCGGGCTCAGAGATATACCGTGGGAGTTCTAGTCGAAGGCGTGACCAGCGCCTGGCGCGTTGGCCAGCGCGCGGTGGCCACGCTGGGTAAGTCCGTGTCGTACATCCAGCATCAGCTCTTGTGCGCGTACTTCAGGGACAAGGCGCTTGCGAACATGCTGGATCCTGATGCTTGGGACGATCCCAAGTGGGCCAAGAAAATGCGGGAGCTGATGAATCCGGGGAAGTTTCCGGGGAGGTATGCGGAAGTGAAGCTGGAGAAGGATACCGATCCGGCCGATCACACCAAAAAGCAGTTGCAGGAGCATCTGCGGATACAGGCAGGGTTGGAGGTGGACTTGTGTTAGCGAATCCTACTTTGACGAGCAAGTTTCCGTTGACCAGAACTTTCGACGAGCTGGGGAAGGTGCTGGGCGGGGTAGCGGCGGAGGAGGCTGCCGAGAAGCTTCTGTTCATGGGGTTGGATATGGCCGTGGGCGTAGGTACCAAGAACCAGCAGAACGTGACCTGGGTTCCGGGCAATCACATGGGTTCGGGTCAGTCCGGGCCGTATCAGCAGGGCATAGAGGTGATGGTCATTGGGAAAATGCCCGGAATCGACGAGACTCAGCGGGGCATCAATCTGGTGGGTCAGAACGGTCAGCTTCTGAAGAAGACGCTGGACGATCTAAACGTGGACTGGCGTTCTAACTGGTACGCAACCAACATAGTGAGGTTCTTTCAGCGGATCAAAGGTCAGTTGTCGGCGGCATTCGTGAAGGAGTGCCGTTGGTTCCTGGCGCAGGAGATAGGTCTGCTGAGACCTAGATTCATTTTGCTTACGGGCGCGGATGCCGTACGCGCGATTTTCAAGTCGGCGAAACTGGATGACGTGCGCGGCTGCCCATACTTCATGCATGGGCCGGACGAACTGGGGAATGTCGTCACGCCCCTTTCCGATATCCCGCTCGACAAGTTGTCCTTGCGCTTGAGATACAGCGGGTGCATCGTTTTTCCGACCATCCTGCCTGCACAAGTCTTGCACGATGCAGCCCTGATGGAGGGTTTCGTTCGCGACTTGCAGATCTTCAAGTCGCTGCTGGAGAGCGATTACGACGATCAGACGGGCAAGGGCGATTACGTTTACATCCGAAACTCGAAGGAAATGGAAGCCCTCTTTGGCTTGTTGCCGGGCAAGGGCATGTTGATGGCACTGGATTGCGAGTGGGGTTATGTGGGCGTTTCGACGACGAAGCGGCCCGTCCTGCGAAGCATTCAGATTTCTTGGGCTGAGAACCAGGCCGCTTGTTTCGTTTTCCACGAGGCCGGCGGCGTCCCGGCGCAGAGTGGACCTGAGATGACTCGGATGCTGGATCTGCTCAGGAAGTTCATCGTCGAGCGGGAGATCAGGCTGACGGGACATAATCTTCGCGCTGACGCGTTGTTGTTGGAGGAATACTCCATTCCGGTCATGAAGCACACGGTGTTCGACAGTATGCTGGCGGATCACATGTTGAACGAGAATGCCGAGCATGATCTGGAATACTGCACCTTGCGATACACGGACATGGGGCGGTACGACAGCGCTTTGAATCGCTGGAGGGCGTCGAATGGGCTGGGGTTGAAGGAGGTTAAGCGGGTTGCCTATCTTGGTATTCCCGGCGAGATCCTTTATCCATATGGCGCCGCGGATGCAGACGCTTCTCTACGCATTGCCAAGGTGCTTAGCCAACGGGTCGATCGCGATCCGAGGCTGAAGGACTGCTACTACAATGTCGTTTTGCCGACTTCGCAGGCTATCTACGAGATCGAGCGGAATGGCATTCAGGTGGATCAAGATCGGATGATCAAGCTGGTCGGCATGTACGACGAGAAGAAGAAGGAGCTGTTGCAGGGGATTCGGGACAAGTTGAAGATCTCGCTGTTCAATCCGGACTCCTACAAGCAGATGGCGGAGCTGTTGTTCGGCAGCAAGGCGTCTGGGGGCTTTGGCATCCGTCCGGTGAAGACGACGGGCAAGCCCAGCCGGATGTGGGACGACATCCCGCCGGATGAGCTAGATGACTACGCTCCATCGACCGATCAGGAGAGCTTGGAGTACATTGCGCACGAGAATCCGGTCGTATCGGACTTGCGCGACTACAAGATGATCGAGCAGGTGCAAAAGTCGTTCCTGCGCTTGCCTTCAGAGGTGGACGGGCAATCCGGAGAAGCCGTGTTCGGCGACGGGTTGCTCGGAAGCATTAGCCCGGATGGGAGGATCAGGACGCACCTGTCTCAGATGTCGGAGACGGGACGTCATCGGTCGTCCAATCCAAACCTTCAGAATTTACCCGCTAAGCAGGACAAGGAAACCAGTCGGATCATGGGTAGCCTTCCCGCGATCCGTTCCTGCTTCACGGCTTCTCCAGGCCATGTGCTTATCGAGGCCGACTATAAGTCGGCTGAGGTATTCACGCTGGCTTATCTGAGCAATTGCGAAAAGTTGATTCGAGATGCGAAAAGCGATCTGCATGCTCGCGGTGCTGTATCTCGTTTCGGCGCGCCGAAATGGGAAGGGTACGACCAGTACCTTCCTCCGCCGGCGGAGTGGCTGGAAGAGTTCAAAGCACTTAGAATATGCAGTAAAACTTTAACATTTGGCATACCCTATCAGCGGGGTGCCGCGGCGATCGCACGGGAAATCACGAAGTCGACGAAGGGCAAGGTCTACTGCGACAAGGATACCGCCCAAGGACACATCGACAATTTCTATCGTGATTATCCGGAGGTGGAGAATTTCGTGGAGATGTCCAAGCAGAGCGTGATCGAACCGAAGTACCTGTTCAATCCGTTCGGACGCCATCGAAGGGCCACGCCTTCGTCGGACACCTCGTTCATCGCGGCTCAGCAGCGGGAGTTCGTGAACTTCCCGATTCAGAGTACGGTGGCCGAATGTCTCAATGTAGCCTTGATCAACTTCTTTCATTACCGGATGCAGTATCCGGGTCGAGCGGAATATCGCCTTCTTCTAGCCATGCACGATGCGGTCTTGTTGGAATGCAGACCGGAGTACGTGAGTATCGTGGTGGAGGAGGTCATCCCAGTGTGCATGACGCGGGCTTGCCGGGTTCCATCGTGGTGCCCAACATCCAACTACAAGCCCACCAAGACGTTCACCCTGGACACCGATATCGATGTGTCCATGCGGTGGAAGGAAAAGGCCAGTGCCGACGAGCTCAGGTCGGTTGGTCTAGAGGAGAAGCTGGTAGAGAAGTTCAAGAAGAAGGAGAAAAAGGCATGAGTTATCTCAGTCGTACCAAGCAGCAGGAGAACAGGTTCGAGACCATGTACATTCTTCAGGATGACAGCGGTTTCGTGCTGGAGACTCCTGGCGGGACCAAGGGCGGAACTCGCTTCCGAGCGTTTCCGTCGTTCGACGATCAGGGGAACGAGCTGCCGATGCGCATCGCGCGCGACGACGGTTTCGGCAACGTGTTCTTCGAGGATAGCGATTTCACCGATTGGATCTATCCCGAGTATGGCGTCAGGGGTGCCGGATCCAAAGGAAGGTTCACGGCGTTCTTCAGACCGAAGGGCGGTGGAGACCAGGATCCTTCTCCGTTCAAGGTGTTCTGGCGGACAATGGGAGGCTCCTTGTATAACGACAAGGAGAAGGGTGGCGGGAAGTTTCCGGCCGAGTGGTACAACTGGCTCGGCAGTAAAGACGACAAGAAGATCCAGATGGAAGCGGCGCTCAAACGACCGGGTCTTTTGACCATGCTGCAAGGCTTGTGTTACGGCAATCGCGGCAAGGAGTATAAGGACTACTCCGGCAATTCGGCGCCCAAGTATCCGTGCGTGTATTTGGGTCTGGCGACGACTGCAGGCAGTTTCGAAGAGCTGTTGAACAAGAAGAAGGTAGGCATCACGCGGGCTGAGAAGGTAGAGGATTTCCTGGTCCCCGACCTGATCAGCTGTCAGACAGGTTGCATGCTGGATATTAACCTGACTGACGTCGGTGGGCGTAAAGGCTACGTGGTCAATACGGGGGCTTTCGTGCCTCTGGACCTGACTTGGGTTCGGTCCCAACGCAAACCTTGGGATAAGATTCTGCGTTTACTCACGATTGAGGAGCAGGTGGAAGTGCTGTGCACTTACTTCGATGTCGAAGCGGTGGACTTCGCTTTGCGGGGCTCGCCTTACGAACACCTCCTACCGGCGGAAGTCCGGGGAAGCTGGGACAGGCTGCAGGGAAGAGGAGTTACTCCTATTGTGCCGGGAGTTGCGCCTGCTCAATCTGCTCCGGTTAGCATGCCTCGTCCGGTTGCTGTCGTTCCGGCAGGCGCTGCACCGCGGGTTCCTCCGCCTCCGGGCGCCGTCGGTGTGCCTAGCGCTGCTCCGGTTCGTGCGCAAAGCGCTCCGGTTCCGTTTGCCGGTGGCGTGGCCATGGCATCGAAGCCTGTCGTTCCATTTTCTCCAGCTGTTCCTCCTCCGCCTCCGGCTTCTTCCATTGCCGGTAAGTTCGCGCAGGAAGCGGCGGCTCCCACAGGGGATGCCTCGACCGACCTGAAGAATATGGGCACAATCAGAGAGCGGCTGGTCAGGGCGACAAACGCCTTGAGCGATCCGCCTCTTGCCGAAAGCGAAGAGTAGGCCCGTTGGTGGCCTCCCTTCGTCCCCCTGCGGGGAGGCCACCTCTTTCGAGAGGATGGAGAGATGAGTAAAGAGGTCAAGAAGTCCAACGTCCTGGACAACATGTTGATTGCCGCCCAGGAGAAGTTCGGCGTGCGGTCATACATGGGCAAGGACTGCGAATTATACCTGACGGGTTTCCCGTTCAGGCATCTGTCGCTACGTTGGTTGTTTGACAGCAACGTTTTTCCGATCGGCAAGTTGATCCGGATTTACGGGCTGCCACGGCAGCAGAAGTCGACGCTGTCGTACGAGTTCATGCGCATGTTCGGCGAGGCTGGATGCGATGCCATGGGTTATGTGGAGAACGAAGCGGGCAAGTATTCGCCCTCGCTTTTCCAGAGCTTTCTGCGTGGGTTGGAGGTCATGGTCATTCACCCCACAACCACGCAAGAGGCCCAGATGGCCCTGAACACGATGAAGAGGGAGCTTCAGAAGGGATACCCCGACCGGGATCATCTTGGTTGCCTGGTGCTTGATTCGCTGAATGGCACGAGTGCCGAGTCGAAGCACGAGCAGCTTGAGAGGGAAGATTACATGACCAAGAGCTACCCGGAGGAAGCGAATCTCTGGTCGCAGTTTCTGCAGACGTTTACTGCTGAGCTGTTGGGCTGGCCTATCACGTTGATCATGACCAACCACCTGAAGAAGGACGTGTCCGAGCAGAAGACGGGTTTCGGCGGACCCAAGATGCGCACGCCGGGCGGCGACGCGCAGCATTTCCATAGCGCGGTCGACATTCGTGTCGCGCGCGATCAGGACTTCAAGCCGTTTCAGACCTTGTCCTATCGGGGACAGGTCACCACTAGGACACATAATCGTCTCAGGATGTATCTGAAGACGGACAAGTCATCCATTGGAAGCGATAACCAGAAGGTGGTCGTGAACATGGTCTTCTGGAATGACGATAATAACCAGCAGATCACGTTCTTCGACTGGTGGGGTGCTGACGCGGTTCTGTTGCACGCCATGGAAGTGGGCGGCGAGCATGCCCCATCGATCGGCAATCGCAAGGCGCTGATCGACATCTGCGATGTGGACGTTGCGCGCGGGCTTTACACCAGCAAGACGCTGGGTTTGAAAGCGGTGACGGATCACGAGTTCGGGTGGGAGCTGCAGAAGCACCCGGACATGACCGAGGCGCTTTCCAAGGTCTGTGGGATCAAGAGCCATCCTGTCTTCGATGGCAAGATGCCGGAGGCCATCGAGCAGGCGGCCAAGCGAAAGAAGAAGAAGACGGAGGAGGAAAAAGAAGGGAAGTCCCCGCTGGACGAGTTTTCGGGAGCGCCGTCCGGCAAGGGTCGTGATCCGGGCGATATTTGATTCTGCAACGCGCTCCAGAAAGAGGAGGTACCCAATGCCGGGATTTTGGGATCGTGCGAAATTCGATCCGAAAGTGCTGGAGCTAAAGCAGGAGCAGAACCACGCTACGCAAGCGCTGATCCTGTTCTGCAAGCATCTGAAGCTGGATTTCAAGGCGAGCGATTTGCACGGGGAGGGTTTTGGATGGTTGCACGAGAACTATCCGACTCTTCCCGTGCACATGGAGGTGACCAAGGAGAAGTTGAACGTGGTGGACTTTTGGCTGCGGCCTACAACCACGTCGGCTTGGAGGGCTTACTTCGACCTGGCGGCGGAGCTGCGCGTATCCGCCCCCTTGGGGATGATGCTGCAGATTTCGGGTGTGGGTTTTGGGGTGATTCACACCGGATGGAATCTTCCGGCAGCTCCTGGACACACGCGTATGGAGCGCCGCAGCGCCACGTCCGATCATCGCGGGCTGATACTGGAGACGTTACCCAGTTTCGCCGAGTCCGTGTTGAAAGTGTGGCAACCTTGATAACACCTAAGAGGGTTCATAGTCTCACGAATCCTTCCAAGGCAATCCTGTTAGAGTTCTTTGCGTTTGCGGAAGCGCGGTGCGAGCGCGGAGGACCGGTGTTCACCGTGTTCATCCCGCTCATGTCCGTGCCTCCGCATAGGCGTCTAGCGACGAACTTGGGCAGAATGCTGGATCGGATGACGGTCGTGCAGATCCGTAACGTTCTGGAGGACGGCCTCTCGGCTGACGAGCAGGCTGCCCTTTTGGAGTTGGAATTGCACGAAGCGTCCGACGCTCTTCTCGGCGTGGCTCATGGATTATTGAATGTCCACGAACGCTGGTTCCTGCTGAAGTCGGTGGGAAGCAAGTTCAGGGCCGCAGCCGACAGCAGCATGGAATACGTGCAGCCGAGCGACCTGCTCGGAGGCTTGTTGGGAGGATCGAATGGAGACGACAGTATTTCCGGGGATTAGGAAGCCGGAGGAGATCCTGGCTGAGCTGGAACGGCGCAAGAAGTACCGGGTAGATGCGGTAGTGACCAGCGCCAATATCGCTTTCTGTTCGCAGGATGGCGAAATTAAGTTGTCCACGAACGAACAGAAGGGCGGAAGCCCGCTGACGAATCATGCGTTGTCGCAGCTGTTCGAGCTGATCGGATTGCCGCAGCGAACGCGGCTGTTTCAATGGTTGATGCGGAACTCCCGGGAGTTTCCTAACAGAAAAGGCAACGAGCCGGATACGAATCATGATCTGGTTTGCGGATTGCTGAATACCTTTTTTGGTCGGATGAAGTTCGACCGGCTAGTCCGGCGCATGAAGAAGCCTGACGGATCGTTGTATTGCCGGGCGCTTCTGTCGAATCGGTACAGGATCGTGGACAGTCACGACTTGTTCTTTGCCATTTTGGAGGAGCTGAGCAAGGTCAAGGTGGGCGGGAAGCCTCCCGAGATCTGGAATGCTCGGCTTTCCGAGGATCATTTCTACGGTTACGCGGTGGCTCCTGGTCTGACCGGCCAGGTGGATCTGACTCGCACGTTCAAAGGTGCCCGCGGGCAGGACAACCGCTGGCAGGGTTTGCCGGGTGACGTTTACAACGGCGCCATCGTTTTCGGTAACAGCGAGACGGGCGCCGGGGGCGTTTTTATCAGGCAGGCCGTGGTTCGTGCCGTGTCGCATTCCTATTTGATCGATCAGGATCTGGTCGCCGAGCGGCATGTGGGTGGCAAGATGGAGGCGGATGCCGATCTGTCTACCGAAACCATCGCTGCATGGAACAAGGCCTTCTTTTTCGAGATTCAGGATCATGTGCGCAACGCTTTCGATCCTGAAAAGTTTAAAGTCGTGCTCGACCGCTTGAACGGGGCGGCGCGCGACAATGTCGAAGACGGCGTGATTGCCACGGAAGCCCTGCAGGTCTGCTATGACCTGTCCGAAGCGGCCAAAGAGCGGATCAGGAACATGTTCTTCCGTTCCGGCGATCTGACGCGCTACGGGCTGGTGACAGCGCTCTCCGAGGCCGCGGCCGAGGGGGTAGGGGCCGAAGAAGCGGTAGCCATGGAACAAGCTGGCAGCGAGCTGGCTCGTATGGACATGGCAGAGGTGTACAAGCGGGCGGCGAGTGTCCGTGCGCTGAAGGGTTCGGAGCTCAAGGCGTCGGTGAAGAAGATCTCTCGGAAACGCCAGCTTGAGCCGGTGGGTTGAAAGGAGCTTTAGATGTCATCGGAGCTAGTCAAACTGTCCCCGACTGAGAAGGACGTAACGGATGAGGCTGCCGTACGCATCGCTTCTCAGGTCTATGTTTGGGACGGCACGAAGGGTCTTTTCCTGGAGACGGATCAATTCGTCGCGTTTAAGAAGCAGTTCGATTGCTTGCAGCAGAACGTCGAAGGCGTCGAGCTGGCTGCCTTGAAGGAGATGGTCAAGGAGCCGGATTGGCCGGAAATCTACAAGCATCGGGCCAAGGATTCCAAGCCGATCCGCGAATACTTCGAAAAGGTGGTCCGTTTCCGGCGCATCGAAAACTCCGTTTACAAGGCCTATCTCCTGAATTACTGGGAGAAGGGGCAGTTCGTTGCCGTTCTTCTGCGAGATCCGAACCAGTACGGTAACAAGACGGTTAAGAATTTTGCAGCCGATTTGGGCGTGAGCGAAAGTTCTGTCTACCAGTACCTGCACTGTTCGGAGAAGTGGTCGCAAGAGCGTGCGCTCGAAATGGCCGAGCACAAGATGACTTGGCGGGGCGCTACCAAAATTCTCTCCGTTAAGGACGACGCGGAGCGGGCGAAGATCGAGACCGCTTTCCTGGCCGGCAAGATCGATGCGGACCAGGTGAATGTGGCGGTCAAGAAGGCGAATCGGGCGGACGCGACCAAGAAGGAAGCGTCCGGCGAGAAGGTGGACCGCCGCGGCGGTTTCCAGCTCAAGTCCGTTTTCGACGGGGCGTATGCCCTGAGCGAGAAGATGCAGGAGCGTCTCTCCGATTTCGTGGAGGGCTATAAGGTGTACCAGAAGCTCCCGCCTGAGAAGAAGGTTCAGCAAAAGGCCAAGAAGGCCGAGGATACGGAATTGACGAAGTCCATGAAGGCTGCTTCCGGCAGTCTGCTTCGTCTTCAGAGGCGGTTAACCAAGGTCGTGGTTGAACCGGAGAGCAAGGGAATTAAGCCTGTCGCCGAGGCGAAGGCAAACACCAAGTAGCAGCCCTTATCGGGCGAGGAGAATACGCAAATGGAATGCATCAAGCATCGTCACGATTCGTGGAACAACCTCACTCTGGCGGGAAGGACGGTCGGCGTTGCCATCGATCAGAACGCTACGATCTTCAATCTCCCGACCAACTCCACCATTCTGGTCAACGGCGAGAGCGTCGATCGTTCTTATATCATCAGGGAAGGCGACACGATCGAGCTGGTTGGCGAGACCGGCCAGAAGGGCTAGACGTTTACAGCTTGCCACGAAAGGGGGAGTGCCTGCAAAGGCACTCCTCTTCTTTTGTACCCATGTACACAACAGAAACCAAAAAAGGAGAGATTCTGTGGAAGCTTTGGAGACACGATTCATCCGGTTGACGGGAGGGGTAGGGGAAATCGTACATCAGCGGATCGAGAAGCGCTTTCCCAGCGATTCGTTTGTGGAGATGATGCAGCGGTTAGGCGGCATAGATACTGGTCTGTTGCCGTATGACTGTATCTGTATGAAAGAGGGGAAGTACGAGGAAGGGGGTCGTTTAGGTAATCCTGGGGTGGCCTATCGTCTTCATGTTTGCGCGGAGCGTCCTCACATCCTGCACTTTCGATTTCAAGGACTGGATGTCGGAGAGAGGGGCGAGCATGGCGAAGATAAAAAGATCCGCGTGTTCGCTTTGGCTATGCCGTGGCTGCTGACTTTCGTGTTGTACAACAACGATGGTTTGGCGCAGGTACGGTTAGTTGCCGTTTTGGATGAAGGGGGCTTGTCTCAGCGGGGGCTGGATACCGAGTTGTACCAGATACCTCTTCCTAACCTTTCGAGTAACACTGGAATATTTTGCTTGGGCGAGTTCAAGATGGATTCATCCAAGCCGTTTTGGGAACGCACTAACCTGGTTCGGGATTACATCTGGGAAAGCGTCTGGAACAATGACTTGTTCCCGAATCTGGAAACCAGTGCCCGGCCTATCCCTAATATCCGGTCTCTGAAGCATTGGGCGGAGGAGACGAACCAGGTCGGCCTAAGCTTCTGGCGTTCGCTGAAATTGCAGCCCCTGGCTTGGACATTGGGCAAGCTGATCGAAGAGGTGACCACGTGAGCAAGGAAGGAATTTCGACGTTGAAGTTTTCGCCTAAACTGAAGTATCTGGCGAATGCTTTACCGGATACGGCATACGAAAGCCTGGCCGAGGTGCTCAAGCCAATCTTTACGTTGCAGGATCCAGCTCTGTTGCACGAAGCGGCAGCGCCGGCCGAGGTTCAATTGCGCATGACGGTTTACATGCTTCGGCATACGCATAACCTGATCGAAGAGATAAAGGCGGATACCAGGATCGAGCAACTGCTCATGACAGCCGCTCTTCGATGCCCATCGTTGGAATCTAGGAGAAAAGGATGAGTGGGATAGAAACCCGTCTGGTTACGGTGGAGGAGACCAAGGCGAGGAGATTCGTTCCTCGCCCGTCCGATACCTTCGTTCAGCTGATTGGAAGCAACGGCACTTTCGTTTTCAAGGAAGGGCCATTCTACCGGGCGGTGGTAAAGATGCCCAATACGGCGGATCTGGCGGAGCTGGAGGAATATTGCCAGCTCAAGATCGCGCCGGTCGACTTGGAGCTGTTTCTGCGCATCGAAGACTTTTTCGTCAAGATCTACGACAAACGTAAATCGGAGGCCGTCGTTCTTCTTTACGTCTCTGTCGAGAAGAATGCATGGCAAGCGCGGGTGCCGGAGCAGGAAGTGTCTGGCGCTTCGGTCAAGTACGACCTGAATAAAATTCCGGTATCTTTCGAGGCGGAGGGGACCAAGTTCTTCCTGTTCGGGTCCATCCATTCGCATGGCGGCATGCCGGCGTTTCATTCCGGCACGGACGACGCGGACGAATGTCATTTCGATGGCTTGCATATCACCATCGGAAACGTGTCTTCGGCCGAACGAACTTACGCCGCCCGGTACATGATTCATGGTTCGGCGTTCGCTACGCACATCAAGAGCGCAGTAGCGTTTCCGGAAATCCCAAAGGTGACCTGCGAGGAAAGCTGGCTGGAGAAGGTCAGCGAGCCTGCGCCGATGTTTCCCGAGTTCGGGGGAATGCCTGATGGCATGTTGAATTGGGGGAATTACCACAAGGGAAAAGCGATGGGCATTCCGCGCGAGAGCTCGATTGGTCCGATTTCGAATACTGAGAAGGGGGTCAAGAAGCAAAAGAAGAAAGACCGTTGGAAGCGGCGTGCCGACACGAATCAATGTTACACCTGCGAGCATTACATGGGCGATTGTCAATGCAAAATTCTGAATCGGACCACGCCCATGAGTTCATGCGGGAATTACCAAAATCTTGTCGACGTGCCCGATTTGTGGGAAGAGGAAGCCGTCGCCTGGCTTCGTTTTGCCGATCCGGCCGCGGCGGACAAGTTGCAGAAAGGAGAGAAGGTCAATGGGAACAACGGCAGCTCTTTTGTCGCCTCCTAAACGGATCGTGTTCATTGGCGTGGGAGGCATTGGCAGCTGGCTAGTCGAGCCGGTGCTGCGGTACTTTCAGTCCTTTCGCGCTCCTGTCTGGTTTGTGGACGGCGATTCCGTCGAGGAAAAGAATCTGTCTCGGCAATCGTTCGCCCAGGGAGAAACGCAGGCGGCGAAGGCAGACAGCGTCTGTCAGCGTATGCGAGCCATGTTTCCCGATCGCGATTTGCATGCTTCGGTGAACTTCGTTACGGGTCGCAATGTGGACGAGTTCGTGAGGGAGGGGGATCTGGTTTTTCTTTCTCCCGACAATCACGAGGTCAGACGGATCGTATCGTCCGCCGCGCAGTGCAGGCGCGATATCGTCGTTTTCACTTCCGGTAACGAGATGTATGACGGATCTTGCCATGTGTACGCGAAAACGCGAGGCATCGAGCTGAGCAAAGACTTTAATCGGCGGCATCCGGAAGCCGTCGATCTTCCGGGCGTGCGGGTGGGTTGCGGCGAATTGATCGATCAAGGCGCCGTGCAGCTGATTGCCGTGAACTTCATGCTTGCGGCCATGACTCTAATGGCCGTGCAGCATGTCTACTCTTACGGTCGTTTCAGGACTAAGGAGGAGTTCTGGGAGGATGTTCCGCAGGAGCTGTATGGGGACATCCGGAAACTCAAGATTGGAGCGATCGCAGCCGGCAAACCGACGAAGACGGATCGGGAGAAGCTGGAGGGCGTATGTTCGTCATAGTTCCCGAGGCGATGGAAAAAGAATCTCCGAAGGCGGAAGAGCCGCTTCCGGAGCTTGCGATCGTGGATTATCCTCGGTCCACGCTTAGATTGTACTGGCTGTACGCGTATTACCTTTCCTGGGGAGAAGAGCCGTTGCCGTTTCTGGACAAGCGATCGGTTTTGACTTTTCCAGTCTGGAAAAGACGGGCGTTTGTTCATTTCACGAATTTGTATTACGCACGGTGGATGCATCAGCACGCCGGATCCAAACTAGATTGGGAGTTACCATATCGCGGGAATAGCGCATTGTGCGATGCTTGCAGAAATAAGCATAATTGCAAGGAGCTGTGCACGCCGGTTATCGAGCGGCAGAAGTCAGGTTATATTACGGAGCTTAGAGCGTCGATCAACTCTTTTCTTCGCCGGCTAAAAACAAGCAATGTCCAGGAGGAGCTGAGTTATAGCCGATTGCCGAGGATAGCTTTCGACGTGCTATTCGGCGAGGATGTAATTGGGCGGAAGCCGCCGTTGGTGTCGCGTAAGTTGCCTCCGTTGACTCCCATCCCGGAGGATCAGGAAGAAGACGACGAATGGCAGTGAATGGCTGGGGGATGCGGGGTTGACACTCCGCATTCCCCGGCTATGGTCAATTTGGAGGTGCCACTTGCGAAAACTGTTTCTGATCCTGCTGTTGCTGGTTCCGATCGCCTGTTCGAGCTGCCGGGGCGATCGGCTGCATGGTTTGCCACCGGAGGCTGCGGAATGAGTTACCCGTTGGGCGGGGTTGCCTTGACTCGTCTGCTGGAACTTCCTTTCGATACGGTTCTAGACATTGGTAGCGGGATAGGGTGGCACGCCGAACGAATGCGCGCGGCTGGCAAGAAGGTTACCGAGATCAGTCTGCGCCCTTTGCGAGCGGGCGTGGTCAACATGCGGTACGAGGAGTTCAACCTCGACCGAGCTCTGCAATTCGATTGCCTGTGGTGCTGCCATTGTCTGGAGCACCAGCCGAACGTGAACCATTTCCTGGCCAAGATGCATCGCGATCTGAAGCCGGATGGTCTGTTGGCCATTACAGTGCCGCCGCTGAAGCCCCAGATCGTTGGAGGCCACTTGACGTTCTGGAATGCCGGCCTTCTGCTTTACAATCTGGCGTTGGCCCGCTTCGATTGTCGTCTGGCGATGATCAAGAAAAGCGAGTATAACGTCACTATCATCGTGCGGCGGAAGGAGATCGAATTGCCGGAGCTGATCTACGATTCCGGCGATGTCACTGCGCTGATGCCATATCTTCCTTCGGGCCTGGCGGAAGGATTCAACGGGGACATCGAAGAGCTGAATTGGGAGGGTAAGGGATGATCCGGATTGAGGATTTTCTTTACGCGCCGCTGATTCAGGAGACGTATGCCCAGATTCTGGCCACACTGGCAGATAGTCTTCCTGCTCACGGGCTGATCGCCGAATTCGGCGTGTATCAGGGGGCTTCGATCAACGTGATTGCTAAGGCTTATCCTAAGCACACCATTCATGGGTTCGATTCGTTCAGAGGACTCCCGAGCAAGTGGGAGCGCGGATTGAATGTGTATCAGGCCGGGCATTTTGACGTGGGTGGCAAGACTCCCAAGGTGCCGGCCAATGTCCAGTTGTATGCCGGGTGGTTCAAAGATACCATTCCCGGCTGGCTCGTCGAAAATCCAGGTCCGGCACGGTTCCTGAACATAGACAGCGACATTTACGAGTCGGCTAAGCAAGTGCTGACGCTGTGCAATGACCGGATTGTCCCTGGCACGGGTCTTTACTTCGACGAGATTTGCGACTGGGGAGGATGCATCCATCGTTACCCGAATTGGCCGGAGCACGAGATCAAGGCCTTGGTCGAATGGTGTACGGAGTGCAAGCGCGAGGTGAAGGCGCACTCCAGGAACGGGAGCTACGGTGCTTCCGTCATCGTCACGCAGTAGTTCAATCGGAAAGGAAAAAGAGGGGATGTTCGAGTACCTGCGGAAACTGTCTCTGGGGGCAGTCATGGGGGATCGGGATCGTAAGAGGAAACGGGAAGCGCAAAGCCGGGCGTACTGGCTGGGCCATTCCATGTCTCGTTTCCAGGAAAGCGTCGCGTGTTGCAAGACGTGCGACATGACCATGAAGATAGAGGAAGACGGCGTTCGCGGGGATGCTGTCGAAAAGCACTGCATACAACAGACCATGGAGTGGAGCAATGAAGCCCAAGAAGAAAAAGAAAGCAAAGCCCACAGACTTCGACCGCCTTGCACCTCCGCCGACATCGTCGCCAACAATCTTGCCTAACAAATCGACGCTCGAACTTGAAGTCATGTTCGATACTGGAGACATTAGCAATTACAAGATCAGTCCTTCTCTTCGCCAAGAACTTTTGACACGATTGACACCTTCACTCGACAAACCGACACCGTCATTCATCGGCTTCACTGAAACTGCAAGAAATAACCTGGTCATTCTGAATACCAACCACATCTTTTCGATCGAAGTCGTGCGCTCGTAGCGCGAACGGTTGGCTCGACAACCGAGTGCATTCCTATGGCCCTTTAGGGGTACGTAGATGCGCTCAGATGTCATGGGGTTCACTCTCGTTTCAAGCAATACGAAAACCGGTCCCATACCGGTGTCCACGTCCAGTCATCAGACTTGCCCGTCTACCTGTCCGCTCAAGCATAAGGGGTGCTATGCCAAGACTGGTCCTCTGATGGTCTGGTGGGACCGCCTGGATGCAGGCACCTGGGGCATGTCATGGGAGGAGTTCCTGGCACAGGTCAGGAAGCTCCCGAAAGGTACGTTCTGGCGTCACGCCCAGGCTGGCGACTTGCCGGGCCGGGGTACATCCGTAGATAGCAAGAGGCTGCGCGAGCTGACGGTCGTTAACCGCGGCAAGCTCGGGTACGCCTACACGCATAAGCCCCTGAATCGGGATAACCTGGCCGCGATCCGCGAAGCTGTGAAGCACGGGTTCACTGCCAATCTGTCCAGTAATGGCCCGTCGATGGCTGACAGGTTATTCGATTCGGGACTTCCTACCGTCACGATTGTTCCTCTTGGGACACCTAAAGTGTCGTATACTCCGAGGGGTCGCAAGATCGTCATTTGTCCCGCTCAGCGGATCGAAGGGATGAACTGCTGGCGTTGTCGGCTATGCGCACGTGCAAATCGTTCGTTCATCGTCGGTTTTCTACCGCATGGGAAGTGTGCGAAGAAGGTTAGCGAGATCGCCGTAGTCAACTAAAATCCTTGCACTTTCCGGTCGTTGGTGTAAGACGTGCCGGGAACTTGGGATGCGAGGATGAGAGAACGCGTTTCCACGTTGTGCCTGAGCTGCCATGCGCAGCGTAACTTCACTAACCTAGGCCAGCTGTGCAATCTGTGCGAGCGCCAGTTTATCGCATGGGTTGCACAGCTGCCGAAGGCCAAGGCCAAGCTCACGCGCAGGGAGTGGGTGAATGCCGGATCGCCCAGGATAGACCGGGCTGAGGATTATTGTGGAAAAAAGTTCAGCGTACGGTAGAAAGCAGTTGGAGACGACAATGGACCAAGCCTGTCCCGTCTGCGGTTGCTTTTCTATTCCTTCCCCTATCGTGACGGAGTTATGGCGATGCCAGAATTGCACGCATCTCTTTCAGTACCCGCTGGAAGTGACTGCGCATTACGATTACGAGTATGTCCATCATCGCTACGAAGCTTACCCGACGACGGACGCCATGTCGCATCTGCGCTTGGGGTTCGTTCGCGCTATTCAGCCTCATTGTGGCCGCCTGCTCGACGTGGGTTATGGAAACGGTTCGTTCCTGAAGCTGGCCCAGAAGGCTGGCTACGACGTATACGGGAACGACGTTCACGGCTGTGGTGAGAAATTCGGGATTCGCGAGGTCAGCCTCAACGGCGATGCCTGGGATGTCGTGACGTTCTTCGACTCCTTGGAGCATTTTCCGTCGCTGGAGCTTCCGCGTCAGGTTTGTCGGCAGGCTCGCGTCGTCATCGTTTCCGTACCCTGCCTGCCGGATCTGGAGCAGGACATTCCGACCTGGAAGCACTACAGGCCGGGCGAGCATTTGCACTACTTCACGGAACGCAGTTTGAGCGAATTCATGGGCTCGAAGATGCGCGTGGCCTGCCTGGATCTGGAGGATGTCGTACGAGGAGACCGGCAAGGCGATTGGAACATCATGACGTCGGCTTACGTAGAGTCCCCGTGCGTAACCGAGCCTTTGTGAGGGCGTGCGATGAGGGTAGTGAAACTAGGCGCGCATTCCGCCGCTCCCGCCTTTTTCGACATGGCGGCTAGGTTCAAGCCACAGACTGCGCACTGGTATGGCGGTGGGTTTCGTATTGGCGATCGAGCGGCTGCGCATATCTACCTGCAGTTTTGGCGGTTGCATAACCCGTCGCGGAAGCTGATCGCATTGGAAGACAATACGCTTCCAGGCACCGAATATTCGCGCTGGCTTCCGGCCGCGTGGCTTTTCCGTGGTATTGCCGACGAAGTCTGGGAGATTGCCGGCGCCAGGGATGTTGTGAAGCGTCCTCCGGGAGAAGCGCTTTATGTGCGGACACTTTGGCAGTTTTGGAAGAGCTTCATGCATTCCACCCGTTCGTTGGTTCCCGAAATTCATCCCGATAGCGTTTCTGTCATGCGGGCCGAGCAATTGCTGAAAGAACTGAAGGTGCCGAAGAGGTATTTGTCCATTCAGCCTCTGTTCGACGCGGAATACGACAAGCATCGGAATCGGGAAGCGGAATGGTGGCAGGTCTTGATCGACAAGCTCTCGGCAGTTCTTCCGGTCGTTGTTCTAGGGGCGCCCGCGAACGCGAAGAAGCTGAAACTGCCGTTCGGATGCTTTCCGATGATTGCACGGAATCTGGATCCGATGACCTCGCTTGCGTTCATCGAACGGGCCGCTCTGCATGTGGGAGGGGCGACCGGCACGACGATCTGGGCTCCTATTCTGCATGTTCCTACGGTAGCCATATACAAGGTTTGGACATCGACTGGAGTTACGGATGTACGTCCGATCAGTTTCGGAAAGCCCGTGATTTTCTCGCCGTTGAGCGATTCGCCGGCAAGTACCGCCGAGCGGATAATTTCGGTTTACAAGCAAGTTGAAGGAGAGAGTCATGCGGCTCATGGAAATGACGGTCGAAGTGCTGGGAAACCAGGAGCTTTTGATCAACGGGGAGAATTGGCAGAACGGGAGAAGCAAGGCGCAGATCAACGAGAGCCTGGCGGCCAAGCTGACGCTGGAGCAGCAATGGGCGCTTCTGACCATGCTCAACCAAGCTCTGCTGCGATTGAACTGGGTGTACCAGCAGTCCAGGTACAAGCAGGGTGACGTATTGGAAGCGGACAAGGCTCGGGCGGTGCGTAAGGCGGAAAAGCAGTCGTACAATCCGAAAGCCAAGGTCATTGTCGTTTCGGGGTGAGATCATGCTTGAGCGAAAAGACGTGGCAATTCATCTGCTGCTGTACGGGGATTTCCCGCAGCTGCATAGACGTGTGCTTGGCTCCATTCACGATAACGCCAAGGGCATACGGGTTCGGGCCTGGTGCAATCAGGTTTGCGAATCCACGGCCATGATCTTAGCCACGCTCAAGCAGGATCCGCGATGGTTGGTATATTTCACGGCGGAGAATTGGCCGAAGTACAAGGTCATGCATCAGCTTTTCGAGAACTACAAGCGTCCCGAAGGGGAACGCGACACGGTGAAGTGGGTCGTTTGGATGGATGACGATTCCTACATCGACAATCCCGAGTGGTTCCCCCGCATGGCACAGTACATCGAGGATCATCCCGAGGCCGTCTACATCGGGAAGTCCTGGTATGTGCATCATTTATCTGGGCAGCAGGAGTTCATTGCCGCGTCCAAGTGGTTCAAGGGTGTCCCGTGGGAACAGTGTCCTACGAAGAAGCCGGGTGTTACCCAGCCGGGCGTTTCCTTTGCACAGGGCAGCTACTGGTGGTTGCAAACGGATGTTTTGCGCCAGTTGGATTGGCCGGACGAACGGCTGAATCATAACGGTGGCGATACGTTGTTGGGCGAGGCCATACGGCAGCAGGGGATGCCGTTCCACAAATGCGATTTCGGGGTCAAGCTTAATGCCGCGCCGCGCCGGGGTTTTCACGAAGCTCCAGCAGGCAGCACGAACCCTAACGCGCGTAGATGAAGGCGGGGGAAACCTCGTCTCGGCCGTAGCACTGGTTTTGGTCCCCTCCTTTCCCGGTGCTACGGCTTTTTAGTTTTTAAGGAGGATCGATGAAGTTCGATTTGCATCAAGTGCCGACATCGACGAACATCTGGGTGATCTTAGAAGATCGGAAAGTCTGTTCATGCGGAGCGATAGCCACGGTTCGAGTTTCGGGCGAGCTCGGCACGCCGGGGAGATTTGCGAGCTTTTCGTTCTGTATGACTTGCTACGATCGCCTGGCCGAGCAAATGCGGAAGAAGGGAAGCTTTCCCGCTTTTGCGTTTCTCCGGATACGCCAGCATTACGGACATCGCGATAATCCAGTCTATTTCCAGCTAGAAGCGGAGCGAGCCAAGCTGTTCTTTCGTCTAGCCAATAGGAGAGCGACACGTGGACCCGCAAAAAAGTGAGCTACAAATGGATCTACGCTCTGATCGTAGAGGGCAAGAGCGCAAGATCGTGACCGCGGTTTGACTCTGCAACGCGTTGCAGAAAGGAGCGAAGCATGAGGACGGTCACTGTCATTTACAGGGACTGTGGGGTTCATTTCAAGCTATCGCGGACAGATTCGCGCTATCGTTTGTTGAGGCACTGGCGCCGCGAGACGAAGAAGATGCCTGTCGCTTGTTGTCCGAAGTGCATGGACGCTACGTTCATTCGGAGAAACGAAAGCTTCAGAGCTGCGGGAGCTGTTGCGCGTAGGGCAAGCGAGAATGCAAACAACTCGCGGAATTTTCATTCTCGATTGCGTGTCAGGTCGTGGGCCTGGCGTGAACTTGACGATTAAGGCCAATTACCTGAACGCGGATTTGCCGTAAAAGGAGACTTTCAATGTGTAGACTCGCATCATTTTTCCACAATCCATCGACTGGTGACGTAGTGGTTGGCGTACTCGACCATCATCAAGCGACCGTCGAGAAACTGAATCTTGACCAGAAGGTCTGGCGAGAAGGGCACTATCTGCCGGATGGAACTATCGAGGCCCGCGTGCAGGAGAACGACCGTTTGACGATGGACGAATGCAACGAGCGAATCCGGAACCGGTGGCCTACGTTCAACGCATTTCTGTCGTGGGCGCTACGTGAGATTTCCAAGGACGGCGTGTATCCATCGGGGCTGTACCTGAGCGGGCTGACGAGCGCGAAG
>QGNH01000502.1_pt2 | contig 53417 bp, 56 predicted proteins | sample 1735481 | NCBI WGS metagenome assembly QGNH01 (sample SAMN09239004, study PRJNA386568) | Viral metagenome, whole genome shotgun sequencing project.
ACGCCGCCCGCATACGTCCCGATGGACTTGAGAGCATTGATGTCGTTGTCGCCGGTCGCCGGACGGAAGTCCGAGAACAGCAAGCGCTGTGCTACGTACTTGTTGCCGTTCGGAACGATCAGCCGTTTCGGCTTCGCAGCGATGCGAATACCGCGCTCGTCAACCCACAAGCCAATCGCGATGTCGGCCGCTTCAAGGGCTGATTCGCAAAGGTCGGGCTGAGTCGAGAACATGTTCGCCTGCACGCCGCCGCCCCAGATCGGGTGGCTGAGCGAGAACAGTGCAGCACCGTCGCCGCCAGGATAGGACGTGCTGAACCCGTTGTTCAGAACGTTTGCGCCCGAGACTTCCTTGGTGTTCTGCAAACCACGAGCCAGCGACTTGCTGTACTTGCCCGCGATTGAACCGTAGAGGCCGTCCTCTTCCGCTTCCTGCGTAATGGCAAACGCCAACGCAACCGTGTTGTGGATGTACCGAGCGACGTAGGACTCTGCGCCTTCGTCGAACGACACGCCTGCGCCTTCGGCTTTCACCGGGGCGGTGCCGAGACCGGCCATCAACACATCTTCCTCATACGCCTTGACAGACGTATTGATGTCGAATATGTCGCGCCACTCTTCGGGATAGCGGTTGTACTCCATACCGAACACGGTGTTCAGTCCGAGCTGCAACTGCTTCTTGAACAGACTGCGATTCATTGCCATTGTAGTTCTCTTCTCTCTTTTGTTGGTTGCTGCTTAGACCAGGGTGTGCGCCCACTGCGCGATCAGGTCGGACTGCACGATCAGGAACTCAGCCTCAGTGTATCCACCGAAGTTGACCGGATCGTTGCCAGGGTTGCCCGTCAGGTTGTACAGGAACAACGAGACGTTCTTGTTGGCTGTCTTCGTGTAGGTCGCGAAGTTCGCGTACTCGGCTGACATGCCAGTGAGGGTCGAGCCAGAAGACTGCCCAGCAGGAGCGTAGTACGCATTGACATCGGTCGCGGCGAACGTCGTGGCGCTGACGCCAGAGACCATCGCTTTGAAGATAATCAACGGGTCGTCATACACGTAGGCCGTGATGACTGTGCCAGCGAGGATCGCCGTGCTGGCAACCCACATCTTCTCGAACCGGGTGTTACCGGCCGAGTCAACGAACTCGCAACCCATGAACACGCCGCGCACGAAAAGTGACGTGGTGTTCAGTATGATGTTGCGGGCTGCGGCGGACGCCATCGAGACCAAGTCGCCAGCGAAAATGTTCGAGGCGTAGGCCGATGCGATGGTGTACGAAGCTGCGCGGATTACGCCACCATTCTGGTGACGGACGGGTTTGAAGCCGTAGGGGCTGTTCGGAAGCGTGCTTGCCATGATGTCTCAATCCTTTTTGTTGAAGGACGGAGACGCCCAGATGTTAGTCCTCTGAGTCTGCCCCCCGCCCCGTTTTTACTCTCTGTCGCCGGTCGGCCACGATGGCACCGTATCCCTGGCGTTCTTCTTTGTGGATGTCCCGTTCGATGGCTTCCGTTTGCACGGCCGTCTGTTGACGGTAGAACTTCGCACGCTGTCGTGCGATGCGTACCGGCATCTCGCACAGGATCAAACCTTCCACGCCAATGACAGTGTTCCCTGCGTAAGCGACGGTGGGCGGTAAGTCTTCCTTCGGAACACTATCAATGTTCCTAGGCTGCCATCCTTCACGCATGGCTCGCGACCAGTTCTGCGGGTCTTGCTGACCGCGCGAGGCTGTCCGAACCAATCTCTGAACGAACCCTGGTCGGGGGCCGGGCATCTCAAGGTTCCCTGGATCTCTCCAGTTCATCTGATCCTGCTCGTTCTCGACCACGTCCACGTTGCCGTGGACTTGCTCATCACCAGTGTCAACTTCATGAGTCTCAACTGTCTGAGCACGTTTACTTGTCTGTGCGGCACCAGCAGCTTTGATCTGATTGATGCGCTTCTGCAGCTCACCGATGTCGTCCGTGTCGATCTCTTCGTTCGGGACGAACTCGGGAACCTCTACATATCCTTTCTCACTCATGACTGCTTCTCCTTGCGTGCATCAGCCTGCTTATTGCGGGCGAACTCGCGAAGAACTCTCGGGTCCGTGGTGTCTTGCCCCATGCTCTGGAGCATCTTGATCTCGTCTTTGGTGATGGTAACCTTGTTAGGGTTACTGTTCCGTACCTCCATCGAGCTTCCACCGCGCACACCGTTGCTGCCGACTCCACCAGCGCCGGACTTGCCGCCGCGCTTCGACTTCAGATACTCTGGGTTCACCTTGTCGTGGAACCGCTCGTCGAGGATCTTCGTCAGACGAGTGTAGTACTCGTCGCTGTTTTGGTTATGCCCCATTTTGTAGAGCAACTGGTCGGCTGCCAAGGCAGCCTCTTTGAACAAGGGATCGTTACCGTACGCGGGGTGCGCCGTGATCCAGGCTTGCGCCTTCGGATTGACTACCGTCGCCTTCGCCGGGGTCTGCTTCGCCGCAGCGCGAGCTGACTCCAGCTTGTCGTTGCGTGACTTGATGTTGGCCTTGACATCAGTGATCTGATCATCAACTTCAACCTCAGCAGCCGTGTCGCCCTCCTCTTTGGCCTTGATCTTCCTTGCCTTGAGAGTGTCGAGCTTCGTGCGATCCTTCGTGTTTTCCAGATCCGCAGCGCGGGTCTGTTCTTCCACATCAACTCGCTGGGTGAGCTGGCCTACCTGTGCTTCCAGGCGGCGGCTGCGCTCCTCAGCTTCCTCACGCATGCGACGCTCACGTCCGAGGCGTTCCTCGAATGTGTCCTTTTGCTCGTCCTCGTTGCCACCTTCATCCTTGCGAGTGGTTTCGACTTCGAAGGTCTCATCAGCGTTGACTTCCTCCGGGGCATCAACTCGTTTGTCGATGTCGCCGAACTGGTCAGCCTTACCTGCATTTGGATTGCGTGGAGCTTCGTTGATGATCGTTGCGCCGGTTGCGTCCTGCCGTACCTCCGGTTGGAGGTCCACTTGGGCACCTTCGACGGTGTCCTCGGAATGCAGGTCGTTGAAGCTGTGGTCGTAAGTCTTGGGCACTTTGAGTCCTTATTCTTGTTCGTTACGCCTCTGGCTACAGCCTGAGTGGGTATGTACCTATCATATCACAGGTTTTGTACGATCTAACACGCGCCCGAGGTATGCCACTAGCAAGAGTACAGCAGCCTGCGTATCTCCTAGCATCCCGCACGCTCTGTTGCACTTACCGCAGAGCCATCCACGGAACATCGTGGTCATGGTCTAAATCCAAGCGTTTCTTGCGCCCGGTTGGTATCTGACCGCATGACTCGCAAGAGGACGGCATGGGACGAGTTGGCTCTGGGTAGCCGTTTGTTTTACGATGAGACTTGAGTACCTTATCGGGGTTGGCCGCTTGCCAACGCAGCACTCCTTCTAGCTGCTTCTTACGCCCGTGAGCTGACTCACGGTACTTCTTTTTTGCAGCAGCGTTCCCGCTCATACGCGGACAATATGTAGGTATAATCCATGCGCGCCTGCTCTGTTCATCATCGACAGCGACCCCCTGCTCTTCCCATCCCAGAAACAAATACAAGCTCCCCCTTCCGCGCGCAGAGCCATCTGCTCATTGCGGTACGGACCAGCACGCGGGCCGTACTTAGACCAGTCCGCGAGCACCTTCACAACGATGACCTTGTTGTCTACCGCCCAGGTCTCGCCCATGCGGTCTGGGCCGCGACATCCGCCCGAGTAGATTGCTTGTGGCTTGCGGATGTTCGACAGCCGATCCAGCTCGTCCGTCAGGCGCTGGCGGCCGTTGAAGTAGCGCGAACCACAGACAACCCACACGTTGGTGAGTAGGTGGATTGGCCAGACGAAGTCTAGATCCTCTTGCCTCATTTTCCAGCTATCCAAACCCACAAGCGAGAAGGATCAGGAACGAGCGCGATGACGTCAGTCTCTTTGATGGTCTTCAGGGTGTCGAGCTGTGCTACTCCGTCTGCGTCAACGATCACGTCGTTGGTGCAGTGCTCTGAGCCGCAGTGCTTCGGGTACGCGACCCACATGCCTACCGTCAGCTGATCGGGATCGTCGGCAAACCTAAGGCCCGACGTGGTGACAGCTTTACCAACCAAGCCTCCGAGCGCCAGTATCTGTCCGGTCTCATTGAATACAGCCTGAGCTTTCTGGTCGTTCTCGGTAAGGGCGATGCTTCCGATCTTAGTTCTCGGGCGATACGGTCGCACCAGGACGAACCACTTGATAGGTCGTAGGGCGAGCGGGAGGTTACCATGCGTCGGCTGCGATGTCGTCGGAGCTGATTCCTCTACGTCCTCGGGCAGCAGGTCTGTCGTCAGTAGGCTCATCGTCGTTGTCTCCGCGCTTGCGCTTGAGTTCGGCCAAGTGATCTTCTAGGGCCTTGATTTCACGCCACTTCCCGAGCCACTGCAAATATGTGCCGTAGTCCTCGACGCCTGTTCCCCAAGCGTTCACGATACGTGAACGTTCCTTGGAAATGAACACCGCCAACTGTGACTCTACGCTCATGGCCCGCCTGTAGGTAGCTGCGATTCAGTCTTGTCGTGGTCCTCATCAGCTATCGCGGAGTGAATATCCGCCGCCTGATTCTGCCCACCTGCCAACTGATTGCCCAGAAACTTCATGACACCCTTGAATCCAGTGCTCTGTTCTTTCGCTGCCCCTGCGAAGGTGCGCGGCGAGATATCCTCAGTCCTAATCCCTCGCTGCCTCAGGTAGGACCGAGCTGCCCGTACCTCTTGCGGTAGTGGGTGTACTGCCACTATACACCAGCCGGGCTACCGCCGATGGGTGGACCGGACCCGCCCATTGGGGATGGCGGAGGACCCTGCGGAGTTGGTGCCATCGATTGCCCTGGGGGAGACTGCGGAGGCTGCTGACCGCCTTTGGGCGTACCGCCATCGAACTTCATGTTGTCGGACGGCAACTGAATGTCGTGGGCGTTCCTGATGTGACCTTCTCGCAGGAGCTTCGCGCGCAAGAGCGCATCCTCCCGTCGTATCTTGGCCTTAGTCTCGGTGTCTTTGCGCTTCGCGTCGCCCATTGCCGAGAGTTGCTTGCGAGCCTCATCCGCCTGAGAAACCTTCGTCGCCTGCTGCACCTTCGCATCCGTCTGCGTCTTGATGGCCTGAGCCTTCGCCGCGTCCTGTTGCTGCGAGGTAGGCTGCTGCTGCTGTTGCTGCTGCGCGGCCGGGTTAGGTGCTGGCGCGGGTACAGCGTTGACCTTCACAGCTACGGCGGACGCGATCATGTTCTGCAGGTCCGGTGAGACCTTCGTCTCTGTCGGGTCATGCATATCGAACGGCGGCAGAGGAATACCCATCGTCTTTTCGATCTCTACCTTGTACTGGAACGCCAAGTGCTCGGCTACGTGCGCCGCCATAATCATCTGGAACTGTTGCTGCAGCGCCGGGTCCAAGGCAGGCATCGTCTTCTGCATGAAGTCCTGGTGGATGGCGATGTGCGCCGTGTGGAGCTGATCGTAGAACGCGCGTACCGGCGTGTTCGCCATGATCGCCATGTTCTCGCTGACCGGGTCCAGCTCGCTGTACGCATCCGTAGACATGTACTGATCAACGTCGTGGACGCGCAGCGCCCTCAGCATCTCACGGTGCGCCTTGCGCTTGGCTTTTTCCGAATACAGTGAGGGGTCAGACGTGATGAGCCCGAGCACTGACTGAGCCTGCGCGATACGCATCGTGCTCGACCAGATGTTCGGGTCGCTGACAGGACGGATCTCGTGAGTGATCGTGCCGTTGAAGTCTTGCCCTATCTTGATGCCGTTGAACTGCTTTGAATTGATTGGATATTTCTCGTCAGCCATATATTCGCTGTTCAGCGTATATAGGATACCGAACTCTTCTCCAGCGCTTGTGTGCAGACGCTTATGGATAGCGGAGAACACCTTGCTGCCCTGCTCGATGATGGCGAGGGTTGTTCCCACCGGGCCAGTGTTCGGCGACTCGCCGGTCATAGCCTCAGTCGTCGATGAGAACGATTGAATACCCTCAACCAATAGTTTCAGCGTACTGAACAGCGCCGGGGTCGGCTCTTTGAACGGTGGCGTGTAGAAACCCTTTGCTAAGTCCTCAGCGCTCGCATCAACATCAACCCACTCTCCCGCTTTGTACCGGACCTCTCCAGCTTGAGATAGAGATTTAGTTCGGAAGCCGCCCTGGAGAGACGACGTGAGTGAACCATCAAGCAAAAGTCTGAGTGCTCCGCCCGCTGCGGCACCGAGACTACCGATAAGGTGCAGTAGTCCGAACCCATAGAAGCCGAACCCAGGCAGGTATTTGTAGTGGACGAACCAGACACGCTTCCTGCGCTTGTCGTCGTCGATCTTCCAGTTGCGTCGGATTGCAAGTACTTCTCCTGTCTCACGCTCGAAGGTGATGATGTACGGGTACGCGAACTCGTTCTTCTTCTGCCCAGTCGCATCGTAGAACCCGCTGGGCACGCGCGCCCACGGCGTTATAGTGTCCTTCGGGCAAAGGGGAACTGACTCGTTGGTGAACTGAAAGTCGATATGCATCTCGCACATCTCGTAGGTGCTGTCGTCTTCGTGACGCACCACGTTTCTAGCATCAGCGTGATCGAGAAGCATGCGAGGATCTTCAGGGGAACTCTCTGCAACATACGGCTGCCTCCAAATACCCTTGGGCTCAATGAACTCGCCGTCAGCTATCGCGCGCTTCAGGTCGTTGCCGGTCATGTAGTAGCGATGAGTGTAACGACTCGCATCCTCCAGGCTCATGGCGTCGTAGGGGACAATGAAGTCCTCGACGCGCAGGAAGCGCGCGACCGGCATACCGAGCTGGATGTCGTAAAAGCATTTCTTGAAAGCTGAACCGGCGAACGGCAGATAGAACAGCATCTGGTCCACGTTCCAGAAGTACTGCTTATCCAGCTTCGTGAGCTGGCGATTCATGAAGACCTCGATGCGATCCGCTTGATCCTCCTGGTCCTCGTCCACGTCGTCCTCGGGGACAACCTTCACCGGCCCTTGCGGCGGGAAGACTTCGCTGATGGACCGTGATTGGAACTGCACCATAGCCTCGGCGAGCGCCGGGTGAGTTACGGTGGATGCGCCTTCGAACACAGTCTCATCTGAGGGGATGTCCGATAGACCGATGATCTCCAGACCCTTACGCAGCCTGCGTAAGTGATCACGCCTGGACTCTTCGTCCACGCCCAGGTAGTCCTTCAACTTCATGCCTAGGTTGCGACGATGATTCTCGTCCAGAGAGTCAGCAAGGTTGGCGTCATGCTTCTTCTGCGCCATTGACTCCTTGTTGGATTCTTTCTCGCTCATCTCACCAACGTCAACTGACCCATCATCATTTTGAGTGATGTCGTCTGAGTCATCAGGTGTCGGCGTTGGTTGTTCTTCGAGAGCCATTATGCAGTGCCTATGCCCTTGACTTTGCGGGGCCTAAATAATCTGATCGTTCCTGCCTCTTCTTCGAACTGGACCCCGTCGCGCTTACGCAGCCACATGAGTCCCATCAGCAAGCAATCGACCCAGTCGTCATTCTTGCCCTTCGGGAAGTCAGCACACTCGTCCATCACCGGCTTGGAGAAGTCTTCGTTCGGCAAATAGAACAGGCAGCCCTTCTCCAACGAGAGGCTGGCTGTGTGCGCCCGCGAGATCTTGTCCCCGTCCCCGTCGATCTTCACCGCGAGTACTGGCATGTTCCCTCTGCGCATCTCCTGGATAAGTGAGTGGCCGCTTGCCTTCTTCTCAATCAAGATCCAGTCTGGGTTCGCTTTATCGTTCGACTTCTTGGCTAGCGCCCTGAGCACCGGGAACGATACCTTGTCCCGCCACGCGCCCAATAGAATCGCACAGTTGCGAGTAGGCTTCTTAATAGCCCTCTCCACCATTCTACCATCCGGGAGGCGTACCTTGCTCATGACCTCCGGGGTGTACCGGAAGATACCAAGGGTGAGCCGCGCGCTGTAGTCGTTCTCCTCCCCCTCTTCGAAGGCCGTATCATAGAGCTGAATCTTCTCATAGAACTCAGGCAGTTCGCGCTGCATACCTGGGTTTTCATGCCACGACGGGTTGACCCAGGGCTGCCAATAGCTACGCTTGAGGATGTAGCCGCCCTCCTTGTTTGGGTCTTGCTGGAACTGCGCCGAGTAGTCGGCCTCGGTCATGCCGTCCTTGAGTTCCAATGTTGCCTCTGCCGTCAAACGGTCTGGGCTCAGGAGCTGACCCTCGGCCTTGCGAGGATCGATGTACACAAGCTTGCCATGAGTGCCATCCTTCGTCAGGATACGTGTGACACAACGGCTGGCTCTGCGAAACTCATTCGGTAAACACAAGTGAACGTACTTCTTTCCCTCGGTCGCGAGCAACTCCCCGGTGAGGTCCTGTGAGTGCGAGCGCTGGGCGATCAGAACCCGGCGAGTCTGTGATGGGTTGTTCACTCGCGTGCGCAGCGGCCCCTTGTACCAGCGGACTGCTGTTTCCCGCTTCGTGTCCGAGTTGATGTCCTGGATGTTGTGCGGATCGTCAACGATATGGTAGTCGCCGCCGAACCCGGTGAGACGCCCGCCGACAGACACGGCCATGCGCTGACCACCGGCATTGTTCACGAACAGGTTCTTCTCGTTCTGGTCGAGCTTCAAGATGATGTCGCTGCCGAAGCGCGCCCGATACCAGGGGCTCTGCACCATGTCGCGCATGCGCAGCGCGTCGCGGGTCGCTAGCCCGATCTCGTATGAGCCGGTGAGGAACTTGATCTTCGGGTTGTTCGCCCAGATCCACGCTGGCCAGATGACCGAAACTAAAGTAGATTTTAAGAATCGTGGCGGGATCGAAATGATAAGGTTCTTGATGTCTCCCAGGAACACGTATACCAAATGGTCACAAATTGCATCTAAGTACGGCTCCCACTGAAGCGTTTCGTTCTCGATGGTGTGCCAGCTCTCCCTGACGAACTCACGGAACTTACGCCTGCAGATCTCCGCAGACAGGATGGTGAGGCTGGGGGTGCCCTCCAGCTCGATCACGGCTAGAGCGACGGGTCTTGGTCGTCAGCGACTGACGTGGGGCCTTGGACGCCCTGGGGGTTACCGGCCGAGCCGAGCAGCTTGTTCGTCTTAGTCTTCTGACGGTTTAGAGCCGCAGCCGCCTTCGCGAGCTTGGGCCCGCCGAGTGCCGGGCCTTGCTGAGTCACGTTCGGCATCGGAGCCTTGAACGCGCCAGGGCGGGCCGACTTCACCGTGGGGGTGATCTTCTTGCCGCTTAAAATCGGATTAGCAGGAACCCCAAGCCCCTGTAAAGCTGGAGCTTTAGGCATAGATCCTGGAACAAAACCTTTCGGAGCTTTCGGCGGTTGACGCGGAGCCCCAACAACAAATTGATTCAGCGATTTACGCGGCCCTTTGGATGGGCCACCCGGAGCTACCGGTAAATTCATTGACTTCCTGGCACGAGACTGCATATTTATTCCCCTTTTCTCTGTTCTTTTTCGGCGTCAAGTACTGCAGATTCCAGGAAACATGTAACCCTGACACCATCTTCCCCTGCATAGGAACGATGTGATCTACCTCAAAACCATCTGGGCACGCATCGTAGTATAACCTCATCAGCCACTGCGGGCACCAGACTGCAGACCTCTGCAGCTTGGCGGCGTGCCTCCTGGCAGACCTAAAGACTGCATCTGACGATGGCCGAGCCTTATCGTAAGCCCTAAGATGATCCCTGTTCTTACCCCTCCACGTAGCCGTATACGACAGGCATAGCGCGGTGTTCCTGGAGCGGTACAGTACACGGTACGCCGCGTCACAAGGCCGACAGCGGCCAAGAGGATCGCGTACAGTGGGTCTCAGTCGCTCTGTAGACCCGCATTTAACGCAAGGTTTCATCGCGTACCAGTATACGCTTCTTCTTACGATAAGTCACCGTGGGCGCTGCCTTCGTCAGTGCTGCTCCCTTTGCGGGCATCACTGCCTGAAACGCGGGCGCTTTGATCGGTCTTGGCTGTTTCGGCTTGTTTGCCATGCTCTATTTTAGCAGACTTCCTGGCCTTGGCTTTCCGCAGGGTCATCGTTACCACCGGGGGAGCGGTGTACGGGTCGATCAAACAGGCGACCTCTACCGCGCGCTTTGCGCTCGCGCCCATGTGCATGGCACCCATCGCCGCCTTCGCGCCAGATCCTACCGCGTAGAACTCGTTGAGCACCTTCTCTCCTCTGCACCATTTATCAAATTCCCAGAGCCCGTCATTCTGTAGAACGAGCACGGTGAACTCAGCGTCTCCGTGAATAAGGTTCTCAGGAGCTTCCTTACCCGAGCCCAGCCAGTCAACGAAGACAAGACCTGAAAACGTCTCGCCTGCAGTAGCCAGGATAACCTCTTGCTGCACCCCGTTGACCAGGATGGACTTGCGAAACAGCTTCTCACTCAGGAACACGCGCGCACCACCGGCATCGGTGTGCGTGGTACTGCGACTGTCCGCAGCTAGGATGCCTGATCGGTACGCCACGGTAGTCATGCAGTGCGCAGGCTCTTCATGTACGCCGCAGCGTCCAGCTCCTGCTTCGCTATACCTGACACGTCATTGTAACGGTCCAGAAACTGATTGACGATGTCGTCCTCGTTCATCAGAGGGAATATCTGCGGGATGTAGTAGTCACGGTCAAACGGTACGAATCTCTGGATGTTCGGATGCATCAGGTCGCGCGCCTCGGTGATGAGAGCAACGTGATCTGATTCCTTGATGTATTCCCACTCGTGAGTCGTGCAGCGTACGCCGTGCGATCTCCAGATGGCCAGACGGATCTTGTTGCCAGCCTCGATTACTGCCGGTGCAAGATGCTTGGCAGGTGTAGGGATGTCGCCGAACACTGCCTCTTCAATGTCGTGCATCAGCGCAGGGAAAGCTAGCGCACTAGGAACGTGGAAGCTTACCCACACGCTATGCTCAGCGACTGAGTACGTGACCCCCTTCTTCGTGTGACCGGCGAAGCGATTGACTCGCGCCAGTGACAGCGCAAGCTCTTCGATTCCAACCTCGTCGCCGTCGAAATCATTCAGATTGACAGTGACACCGTTGCTGAAAGTCATCCACTCAGGTTTCATTTCACCCTCCCATGAGACGCTGACAATATGCGCTGCGCAAGAAGCAATGAGCGCGACGCCAATTCCGGTGTGTCGTCGTTATCACAGCGCTCACAGACCATCGTTTGATACCGCTGGACGCTGGCTGCCCCTGCAGGAACCAGCTGTTCGCTGATATGGCCATTTGAGCAAAGGTACTCATAAATTGGCACATCAATAACCAGCGCCGTTGCGATGTTGCTGAATAGCACTTAGGAACTCTTCCAACTGCGCAGTAGAGACTGACTCCTGTTCAGAGCGCACCATAGCCTCATAATCCAGCGTCTGCTCTGAGTCGCGCTCCTCAGCTTCGATGTCGAGCTGCAGTTGCGCCGACAGCCGCCAGATGGCCTTGGCAAGGTGCCACTGACCGTCAGTGTCCTTCTTGATGCCCATACCATAATCGAACTGATGTCTGAATGCGGTGTTGAGTTGGTCAGTAGACTTCTCGCGAGCCCATATAATCGTCTTACCTACGTTCTGATGCTGCGTGTTTCCCGCGACAGCAACACGCACAACCTCCAACCACGCCTTTGGAAAGTATCCGAAAAGAAAATCCCACAGCGGTAAAGCCTTTCTTGCGTCGTAATCTGTGGGAAGCATTACTCGTCCTCGGTGTGCGTAGTGAAGACACCAACATTGCGGCCAGCAGTAGACCACACATGCTCATCTAGCTGCGTCTCGTCAGGCTTGTCGCCGTACTTGAACTCGTGAACAATCCCTGAGCAGAAGTCGCCCATGAAGACCTCATCGAGCCGACCAAAGATCACGATGTACAGATCTTCTGGAGAGAAGAACTGGACCTTGTGCTTCGGTATGCACGGGTGAGTGTGGTACGTTGCAACCAGCTTCGCCTGAGCGGGTAGCTGACTGACGTCAATCGCAACATTGTCTCCTGAGTAGTTCGTGTTTGGATAGCTAACGATGAACTTGCCGTTCTCTAGCTTGCCGATTGCGCCGCCGTACTCATATACCTCGCTCTTCTCCTGGTCAATGAACTTCAGCGCATCTATAGCCGCAAGCTCAGGAGTATCGTATACGAAGACGTCTGACGCTGGCTGCGGTGCAGACTCAGGCTTGCCCTTGAAGTCATGCGACAGCACCACGCCCTTTGTCAGCTTCGCATGCAGACACGTAATCAGAAACTCTCCGTCCTGGTACGGTATAACCTCAGCGACGTGACCTTCGCAGAATCCATCCTTGCTGAACTTCTTGCGCCACCCCGCTTGGCTCTGAGGGTCGATGCCGGACGTGCGATGCTGAAGTGGCGGAGTCACTTGAGCCGTCGAGAGGGGCACACCAGAAGCGGCGACCACTGACAGCTGAATGGCTGCAAGTAATATCCAAAGTCGTTTCATCTGCATCTCCAGGTTAAGGACAGTCGGAGTGTATCACACTTTGCGCTTTACAGTTCGGTAGCCGTATCGTCCTTTCAGGTATCCCAACGACACAGTCATCAGGTCGAAATATCCATCACGAACCTCGTGGAACACCAGGATGCCGCGCCAGTGCGTATTGCCCTGCGGGCTCAGGTACTTCTCTATGTGCGGGTACGCGCTACCAGCAATGATACCCCACTGCAGTACCCCTCCGAGAGGCATGCATGCCACGTCTAAACCTTGCTGGTGTCCACTGACAGCGCTGCGTCCTTCACGTATCAGCTGTGCTCGCGCATTGGGTGCGCCGCGTTTCGTCTGACCTACAGAGCCGGACGCTGACCGTGGGAAATAGTGACAATACGAGACGCCGTCTATCACGACAGGCTGAAGGAACGGATAGACCTCGAAGCCGAAGTGCTCGTAGTTGAGGTCTTTGATGGAGATCGCGCCCTCAAGTTTTGCGTCTGCCTCGACAGCTCGATCTATGCGGTCCTCGTGATTGCCAAGGGTAAGGACTTTGCGGGTATTCTTCGGCACCTTCTCCATCAGGCGATTCATCGCTTCGTTCGATGCGTCGATGTCTGCTACGTATCGCTTGCCCTCGTGCGCCTTCTTGCCGACGTCGTAGGAACTGAGCGAGTTCATGTCGGCGAAGTCGCCGATCTGAATAAGAACATCTGGGTTGCGATCTGCGATGTAGTAACTGATCCACGTCAGGAAGTCAGTAGACACGCCCGGCCGTATCTGACAATCTGGAACCATGATATGACTAACCGTGGTTTTCTTCGCGCCTGAATCGCTCTTTATCTGGCGCATTATTCTGCGAGCGCTGCCTGAATCTATATCTAGCGCGCGGCCAACTTCTTCCCCTGACTTCCCCTTGGCTACCAGCTTCTCTATTTGTTCGCGTCGTGTCATTTCTGTTCCTTAGTTGAAGATAGTACTGCCTGGGGGCTGGGTTCATGAGCCTGCGGGAGCCCTGCAGGAACTACTTCCGCTGTTGCGCCCGTCTTCCCAGCCACCAGGACTTCAGACTTTACATCAATCGCTGTCACTTGACTAATCATGCTCGACGCCTTCAGCATCAGTGCTCGCAGCTGCATCAGCTCTGGGGTAGATAGCCTACTCAGCATAGCATGGTCCTGCGCCTCACCGCCGTGAACGCCCTGCGGCAGCGCAGCTTTGCCGTTCTCGAACATGCCCATCGTGCGACCCAGTAGTTTCTTGGCTTCGAGCCTGTTGGGGAGCTTGACGTTCGCCAGCACCCAGCGCCCTGGATCTTTCTTCTCCGGGTCGTTCGGGTCAGGCTTCCACTTCGGGTCTGACGTCCACATCAGCTCGTAGGATTCTACAACATCAAGCATCTCTCGCGTGCACTCCTCAAGCGTGCGAGGACGCCATACCCCGGTGTCTTCGTCGAGGATCTGGAAGTCCCTGTGATTCGCGTTGGCAAGCTTGGCGATGGACTTCTGCAGAGAGATCACGCTCATCGATGAGTCGATGCGGATGTCTCTCTCCAGCATCACGATATATTCAAAACACGACTTGCGGATGCGTGTGGCGCTTGACGTGTTGTCTCCGTGCGTGGAGTAGCCGCCAGCAATCAGTGCTTTCTTCGGCGAGCGAGTCTTCACCCACTCGACTGAGAACGCGCGCTGCTGCTCAGTAAGATCTTCCAGACCTGTGCCACGGCCTCGAATCATTTGAACCAAAGCGGTTTTCCCCCAAGCATGTACTCTTCCCAGCTCGCAATCGCCTTGTCTTCCCCGGCGCAGATATCAGCGTAGTACCCCTGCTTAAGCATGTTCCCGTGGAACACAATCTGCTCTGGGGATATAACGCCGCCTTTGGTGCGCTTCATTTCAAAGAACGCGCCGTGGTACTTGCCGACCGCGTGCGCGAAGAATAGATCGAACGCGCCGGGCAACAGACCCTGCTTCTTGAGGGAGTTCATGTACATCGCGCGCTTCCTGGCGTCTCCAGGGAGCTGAGTGCCGTTAGGTATCATCATGAGCAGATGGCCCCATCCCTTTGCACGCACGTGCTGAACGAATATATCCTGTGCGTCCTTCTCGACACCAAGGGTGATTTTAGGCATGTACAAGAGTCGCATCAGTCGATGTCCGCTTCCAACATATCGATGGCCTCGGCCTTGAACATCTCAAGCCAGCCGAGCACAGCGATGTCGTCCTCGATGCCGCGCTGCGCGACATAGGTGTCACGCACACCTTCCTTGTCCTCAAGGCACACCAGTACGATCAAGCGAACTTGGTCACCGTGCGCCTGACCCTTCTCGATCATCTGCTTCGTTTTATCAAGAAGATCGCAGGCTGTCCATTTCGTTGGGTCGTCCAATCGAGTAGCGTCGATCCGGTCACGGATGTCTATAAGTGTAGGCATATCACACCATCAAGTATTGGAACAGAATCAATCTTGCACCCTGGGATCGAGATCCGCGTGTACATTTGCGCGCGCGGCCCGTAGTCAGGTTCATCGGCAGACCACATCGTAATGCGGTCGCCCGTCCTCCAGTATAACTGAGCCGGTGACGGCGTCGCCTTACGGAAGAGAATCATCTGCTCATACAGCAGGTTACCAATTTCGGCGAACTGCTCGTGAGACCCCTGGCGGGTAATCACGAGATAGAAATACGCGTGATGCCTCCCGCTATCAGACCACGGACCCATGCGGCCAAGTTCGGCGGTATCGAACAGTCCCTCGATGCTGTTGACCAGGAACGTGCTCACTTGAAGTTCACCCTGTACTCTAATCCGGCTTTTTGGAAGACATCTACCCCAAGCCTTCTGGATACCCACTCAAGGAACTCGACCTGAGTGCCGAACAACTCTTCCCATTCGCGAACGGTTATACCGCCGCCGTCGATAGCCTGAGGCCCGGCGCAATGGTACTGCGCAGCGAGCGGGATCACAAGCCAGTCGCTGGTCTTCTGCCCCATGCCCTTGTGGATGCCCACGAACCTGCAGGAGCCGCCGTGGACGTGGTGCAGGGTTGGGCCAGGGCTGTGACTGATGCAGCATCCCAGGGCAGCTACGCGAGTCCAGTGCCTCTTAATCTCGGCTGTTGACATGGCGGATCGCGTCCTTGTACACTTCACGGTTGCTGCTCTTTGAAAAGTAGCCGTCAGTTCGACCCTGGAGAAGCCACTCCTCGTCGCAGTCGCTACACTTCGCCCAGACCTTCAGGTAGTCGTACCCGTAATCTTTTCCGAACATAGACGGCGTGGTGTGCGCATGCCTGATCAGAATGATTGTGTGCGGACAGCGATCAAGCAACTCACGAATACGCGTGGTTAACGCTGCCAGCTCGTTGTTCTTCTGTAACTCGCGCCACTGAGCAAACGATTTCTTCCATACATCGAAAATAACTATTGTGCGAAAAGTGATGTAGCTCAGCTTCCTCTGCAAATACCTAAGGACGTTAGATGTTGCCATAGAATGTATCCCCCAGCCACTCTCGGAATTGGGAGTGGAGCTTTACAAACCTTCCAATCGCTAGTGTGTTCCGTTGGTCATCAAGCTCTGCTCGGCTTTTGATCGCGCAGTAATCTTTGATCCAGCGTGTGGCTGTGGTCTCTTTCCACTCGCCCTCATTAACCGTCTCGCGCAACCATTCCCAAAACTGTTGGTTCTTGCCGAGTATAGCTGCAGTGCCGCTCAACTTCTTGTCCGCGATGCGACCAGCAGTCATGTCCCGCTCTACCTTCTCGCGCTGCTCCTGGTTGATCACAGTCTCATCGTGATCGATCTCTACAAGTGCACCCATGAAACGAGTACCAGGCGTGTCTTTACTGCGCCGGATACAGCCAGCGAACGACACGGGCTCCTCAGCGAACGAGAAAGAGACCGTCCAGCCTCTCGTTGAGTCACTCCAAGCTGCAAGCGCAACTTCTCCCTCAAAGGGTTTGCCGTATGCGACTGGCTGTAGAGATGCTACGAATCTAGTACCTGGACGGTCCCCTGACCTTTTCGTAAATTGCTTGAACGGATTGCTTTTGGTCGCGTCGCCCGGCAATTGGATCACACGGAAGCGCACGCGCCATCCGTCCAGGTCCGACCAGCTCGCGCCGTCGAACTCAATCTCGCCTGAGTAAGCAACTATACTCATCCGAAATACCTCGCCGGGGTATCTCCCCTAGCAGACAGGAATTGATGTGATTGGGAATGAAACCATAATCTTTGAAAAGGTTCAGACCCCTCTCCGTTTCTCTGTTTATGGATCTCGGCTACAGCGTCAGGCTTCAGATCTAACTCAACTAACTGCCTAGCTACTTCCTCGGGCGCGAGCGTCTGACAGGGCCGCTTCAGCTCACGGATCTTGATCTCTTTACCCTTGTCGCGGAACCAGAGTATCACATTGTCCACTAGGTCAGTGATCGCGCCGGTCCCTTTGATGGACCACTTGCCGCCCTTCTCTTCGCTCTTGCCTTCGCCTTTGCGCATGTGCGCGACGATTAGCATGTGGACGTTGTGTTCGATACCGAACGCTGTCGCCATCTCTATGAATCGCTTCTGTCCGTTGTAGTCGTCTTCGTCGAGTCCGCACTTGGACATGTTGTCAATAACAAAGAGCTTAACTCCGTAGCGACGATATGCATACAGGAACACGTCGAGCATTTCTTCCATTCGTGTTTTACCCACGACGTCGAAGACCCAGAGTCTGTCAGCATACCAATCATGGAGCGCTCGTAGACGGCTAGGTTCTGGGGACACTGTGCAGAGCGCTTGGCGAGCAATTCGAGCAAGCCAACGTCGTGGCTTAAACTCAAGGGAAGCAACGCAGGTCCGAACGTCCTGCGCCAAAGCGCAGAGGGAGATATGTCCGACTCCCTCAGATTTTCCGTGGCCGTTGATGCCAGCCAGTACTGTCGTCTCACCGTAGCGAAATTGGAATCCTTGTCCAAGCCACTTCCAGGGAGGGGCAAATCCGATGTTGCCTTTGTCTTTCGGGTAGAACTCATCGTGAACCTCTTCATAGTAACCGCCAGCATGTCTCAGCTGGGCGGGGTCCAGGGCAGCTGCCTCCTCAATCGCTCGTCTAATAACGTCTGCAGCGATGCCGCTTGTGAGGCAATCATTCGCATCCTTGCATGGTAGCGTGACCACTTTGCATCTATGTCGTCCGAGACGGCTGACAACCTCGGAGACAGCAAGTTGTCCGGCTTCGTCCTGGTCGAACGCGATGTATATGCAATCGAAACGTTCAAGCTCATCCCACTCAGTTGAGATCCACTCGTGATGTCCCTTGCCTGCACCGAAAGGGATACTGAGCGCCGGAAAACCGTAAACCCACATTGCCATCGCATCTAGCTGTCCCTCAGTTAGTACAACGCTTTCGGCGTCGTTAGGTATCGCTTGCCACCCGAACAGGGAAGGCCGCGTGTCTTTACTCGTCCAGAACTTCTTCGACGCAGCATCGCGGTAACCGAGATGCACAAGCTCTCCCTGAGCGTCCAGGTATGGAAACACAATTGTCTTGCCGCCATCAGCCGTCGCCACTTTATAGGGTTCAATCGCCTTCTCCAGTCCGCGCTTCACCATCATTTGGTGAGCATTATCCAGTTTGGATAACGTAGCCAGAGTCGCCGGGCGCTCGGGCTGCTTATAGGTCTTTGGTTCGTACCGCAGAGACATCGGTGTGTCTGCCACGCCTAGGTATCTCTTCGCCGCCTTGATGCCATCTGAGATCGACAGACCCTGCGATTCTCTGATGAGGTCGAGCAGGTCACCGCCGAGTTCGTTGTTCGAGAAATCCTTCCACAGACCGCGCCGCTCGCCGACGAGCTGCACCTTGAGGCTCTGACCTTCCTCGCCAGAGAGTGAGCCGACGACCCACTCATGGCCTTGCTTGCGGCCGTTCGGTAGGTACTGACGGCAGACGCTTTCTACTTGTCCGGCGAGTGCTTCGCGTAGTTGGCGTGGTGTCATCTTGGCTTCCTGTCATTGAGGTAGCGTGTGCTACAGGTCGAATCTGCTGACCTCTTGTGGGGCTGCCTCGTCGAGCCAGCGCCTCTGGTTAAGATAAGACGTTGCGTGAAGAATGTACTGCATGCCGGTGGCATCTGGCTTCCACTCTTCGGAGGCCAGCCTTGAAACCACATTGGCCTGGATGCGGTCGAAGTGTTTGTCGCCATCTGCTCGTCTCCATGCGCTTAGAGCGCCTGACTTGTTGACCTTGCGCGGGTATAGCTTCCAGAACTCCTCGAACCGCTGCGGAGTGTCGGCTTCTTCCATGATCTGCTGTGCTACCACGACCCACCGTGATAACGCTGTAGCTGTTGTCTCGTCCATCATCTCGTGAGTATGAGGGTCCATGAGAGCGCCCTGCAATGCTCTGAGTACGCGATCACCCATGACGGTGCTGCAGCTCCGCGCGGATCAGGTTGGCGAAGTTCACTAATTCTACGTCGCCGGGTTCTGCTTCCTGACGCACGATTGTCTCGATGCGCTGCAGTCCCGCGAAGCTAATGTCGTCCAAAGGATTCAGATGATTGTCGCTCATGATACCTTCCTGTTCCCAGTGAGGGTTGGGTCATACCACAAAAAAAACCCCATCGCCTGATGACTCATCTCGTCTAGCGGGTTCAAGTAGTTCAAAGAATTTCTCCTAGTGACAGCTGACCGTCCACAGAGTATGTGATCTTGTCGCGACCCGCAACAAACTGGTGGATCTCGCCTGTGCTGGTGACGCCTATGTAGCTCGGCACATTCAGCTTCGCTGCGAGCTTGATGTCCGTTTCCGAGAAGTAGCTCGCAAGGCTTCCTACCCCAGGGTGAGTGTGAAACATCCCAGACATAGTACACGTCTTCGGCATAATGGCGTGCAGGTAGATCTCAGCTGTCTTGTGTGAGGTCATAGGCCGAGTGTAGTAAAACTTACCGTCACATTCGACCAGGAAGCCACCGTACTCAAACTTTTTTGAGAGCGGCATCGCTACGTGCTCGGCCGCGACGGCCGCGTCGTTCAGGGCGTCAAACGCATCAGCTAAGTTTACGTCAGTTGGTAGCATGCCGAGATTCTACCATAAAAAAATGCCCCGCGCATTACCCGAAGGTTGGGGGGCTAGTGACCGGCAGCTTTTATAGTTAGAGTTCGACTCCTGGCTCCAAAGCCATGAACCGTGCCTTACTTCGGTATACTCTGCCATTCAGCCAGGGCGCTCAGGTACGGGACCATCAGATGAGCCGATGGCTCTACCATGAACGTCATGCGCGTGAAGACCTCTACAGTTCGCTCGAACTCAGCTACCCGCTGGGACTGCGGGTGCCACTGGTCCATCAGGGCGTTGCGAGCTTTGTGCAACTTGATCTCTGCTTCTGTTCTGTCCAAGGTTCCTCCATCTCAGCAGCTTCGACATCTTGCCAGCTGACTTGACATAAACCGATTCCTCTTCCTGGCCGCACACAGCACATCGTTCTGTCAGGAACGCCAGCCTGCCAAGCTCGACAACCCGGCGCGACATCATCGCCCCGCAGTGAGTGAGCGTCAGACCCTTGCGCGTTTCCAACATGATCCATCATACCATAACGCGAGCAGGGAGGCTCTTCAGTGGATGTGCTATAGTCTATCTACGTCGCGGGGCCAACCCAATCCTGCAGGGCGACGAATAAATGATCGCTGCAGTTGGGATCTTTGCGAAACTCGTTCCTAACGTGGGGCCAAAGATTAAAACCGGCAATGAGGAGCTGAGCCTCGCCACTCGAAAGGGTTCTCAGATTTGGTGCTGCTGCCGAGTACAGCAGCCCTGTCAAGCTAAGAGCTTGGGGGGTTGGGGGGTCTATTGGCGAGCCTGAAGCCTTCATGGGACCTGTACCAAACTGATTGACATCTCCTCCTCGGTTGTGGTAGCATCAGAGGATGGCTAAGCAATGCATCGTCTGTAAGTCACCAGCCAATCACCCTGGTCGTCCATACTGCGACGACTGTCAGTCACTGGCTGTTGCCCTCATGCACGCTGGAATGACCTACAAGTTACCGGCGCTTAAAGAGGCCAGACACAGGTTCCTTGCTGGCGAACAGATGCCAGTTCCTCTACCCAGGTTCCGCAAGCCAAGCACGGAACCCTACGACATCTACAAGCCTGTCTGGACTGAGTCCAGATTCGACAGGTTGTGGACCAGGACCGACATCGCGCCCTGGGATGAATCGCTTGGTGAGTTCCGCCAGAATGATACGCCTGACATCAGAGCAGCTTGATGCGCTACCTGAAGTCGAGCGTCGTGATGAACATCGCTTTCGCCATGTGGAGGCTGCTCTACAAGCGGCATGGCGTAAACACGGACATCCACCCCAACTCACACCGTCCGAATGCGCTCTCATCGACTCATGGGAAGTGTGCTATTCTAGACGCCCAACTTCCACCAACGAGATCTGGTGAGCATATGGCAGTTTCGATTCCAGTGCAGATAAAGACTGATGGCACGTCGTATCGAATCACCCCGAAGGTGATGGAGATACTTACGATATTGTTCTCCATGTCGCTTGAGGAATACACCGAGGCTCGCCTCTTCCTCTCACCTTGGCAGTTCTTCTACGCCTTCATGCGCCGCAACGATCTTGCGATGGAGGCATTCGAGGCTATGGTGCAGCGAGACTATCACCGCTGGCACACGCAGATGGTCGGCAACGAGATCGGCACGTCGGCCCAAGACACACCCATTCCTCCACGAAGCAAGGTAAACTGAAATGGCTAAACCAACAGAAACGAAGATCACGCCGGGACGCAGCGCGCTCGCGAGCTTCCACTACGCTGCGCCGGTAATCGGCAAGACCGATGAAGTAACTGTCAGCGGCAAGAAGGGAACGTACAAATATTCGTACACCCCGCTTGATAAGATCTTCGCCACCTACAAACCTGTGCTTCAGGCGCAGGAACTGTACCTCGACCAGAACGCCGGGAGCGAGATCCATGACGGCAAACTGTACGCAAGCGTACAGACTTTCATCCGCAAGTCTGCTGACGATGAGATCGTGCGCTCAAGTCCGGTCATGCTCTTCGGCCCCATCACGGACATCCATGATATGGGCGGCGCGTTCACCTACATGAAGCGCTATCAGGCAAACACGATGATGACTGTCTCGCCTGCCGATGAGGACGACGACGGCAAGGGTGTTGTCGAAAGCGCTGTGGTAGTTACAGGCAAGCTAAAGCAGATCAAGGATCAGATCGAGCGCACAGGCACAGACCCGGAAGCCGTGAAGAAGTATTACGGTGTGAAGTTTTTCGACGAGTTGACAGCCGAGCAGCAGGACGACTGCATAGACACACTGAACCATAAGGCGACGTCGTGATTAGTACAAGCGAAATTGAGGCCATCCTTGGCAAGAAGAAGGGTGGAAAGTGGGTGAAAAACCCATTCGTGTACCTGACAATGTTGCGTCAGGCCGATAGCCTGCTCACGCGCGATGCCTGGATTCAGGGAGCATACGCGCTGGACTCCCAGGGCCGCGAATTGAAAACCGCGCGGACCCGTCAGGCTGTAAAGTTCTGCATGCTGGGAGCGGCAGAGAACGTCAGTCACGACTACCAGCAGTATTTTCTGTTGAAACTTTTGCTAGCGGCTGCCGGTGACATCAGTCCTGCTGAGCTGTCGTCGTTCAATGACTCGCGCCCGGTGACGAAGGTTGACGAGAAGGACAGCGGCAAAGAGCCAGCTGACGCAGTGTACGCGCGCGTGAAGGATCTCTACGCTGTAGCGATCAAGTCACTGGCTTTGGTCTCTGCGTGATCTGGTATATCATCGTCCTGTTCGCTGTAGGCTTCCTGTGTGCCCAGGACGGGTATGGGCGCGGCTACGAGAAAGGAACCGACTTCGGCCGCATGACTGGCTGGGAGAGTGGTTACATCGCAGGGTTCGAGGACGGATCGACCAACCTTAACGATGACAGCCTGAATCGCGCAAGTTTTCCCTGTCATTTATGAGAGTTCCATTTCCATCCACAAATCCCGAGGAAGGGGGTTCTGTGCAAGAGAAGGCCGGTGCAGCTGCCTACGAAGCAGCGTTCGCTGACGTAGAGAAGTTCGCAGCCGACGACGGACCGCCCTACATCAAACCCTACTCCCCTGAGTGGTGGTCCGCCCGGCGCGGCAAGATCACTGCCTCGAAGCGACTGCACACCGTCCTGTACGGCACGTTAGCCGCCAAGAACAAGATGCTTGATGAGCTGGATGCTGAACTGGCCGATGGCTTCACATGGCCAGCAGAGGCTCAAGGCGCGGCGCTCTCCTGGGGCAAGGATCACGAGACGCAGGCGCGCAACCTTATCGAGATGATGTACGACGTCAAGACTTACGAGCCTGGATTCCTGTGTCACCCGGAGGTTCCGATTCTCGCGGCGACGCCGGACTACGGTATCTCTACTGACGGAGGAAAGACTACCGAGATAACTGGAGAGATCAAGGCACCCTACCTTCAGAAGAACCACACGGTGCTGTACCTGCAGGGGCTGAAGAGCAACCGCAAGTATGAGACCCAGGTGCAGGGCCAGATCCTGGTGACCGGCGCGCACGAGGGATGGTTCTCGTCGTTCGATCCTCGGGCACCGCACCCCTTAAGATTGTCGCGCGAGATCATTCAGCCCGATGAAAAACTACACACACAGATGCTTGAAGGTTGTGTTAAGATAGCCTCCATGCTGAAGTCCGACTCAAGGTTCGGGCGCGGAAAAGTCACAACCCCTAGCGGAGTGCGAAGATGCTTTTAAGAACCCGTATCTATCAGTGCCCGGCTTGTAAGAGCAAGATGAAGCGCAAGTCCAAATTCAAGTCCTTCCCGAGCTGGTGCGCCATTGGCCAGAAGGACGTCCGTCTCAAACTAGTCTCGAAGGTGAAGTCATGAAGTACCTCTTTATTCTCGCTGTCCTACTGCTGAGCGGGTGCGGAGATCATCAGAGGCAAGTTGAATCGTGCCACGCTCAATTGTTTCACTAGGAGTATCGTATGACCGTCAACATCATCGAAGCCATCGACCCGAACGCCACGAACGCTTCGAGCCGCCAGCTAGCAATCGTGTCGCTGGAGATCGGTAAGGTAAATCGCACACTGACCATCGGCCCCCTCGGGGAGCTGATGAAGAACCTCGAAATCGACACCATCGAGATCGAGGACCAAATGTCGCGAGTCGTCATTAGTGACGAGAAGTCGTTCTCTATCGCCGGGGCATTACGGGCAGAGATCAGCGCCGTAGAGACCACAGCAGAGGCGAATCGCCTACGTGTCGGCAAGCCACTGCGCGATCTGACATCCCAGCTGAACACCCTCTGGAAGGTCTACACCGGCCGATTGGGAGAAGCAAAGGGTGCTCTAGATGGCAAGATCCTGGCTTACAATAAGATTCGAAAGGCTGCAGCTGAAGCAGCCGCGCTGGCAGAAAGGCAGCGTATCGAGACCGAGGCTCTTGCTTTGGCTGCAGCCGCACCCAAGGCAGCTGAAGAGATCCTTCAGGCAGGCATCGAGGTAGCAGCGCAGGTCAAAGAGGCCCCTGCGATGGCAGAGGCATACGGCGTGAAGACCAACACACAGAAAGTCGTGTACGGTCTTGTGGTTGACACGAGCGCGCTGTTCATTATGCTTTCGACTGCAACCCCAGAGCTGGTGAATGAAATCATCGACTTCCGAAAATCCGGCCTAACGCGGCTGGTCAAGTGGGCAAAGGGCGACAACGCCCTTGACAAGGACGACATCTACGCGGGTGTCAAATATATCGAAACAGAAGCAGTGAGGAACTACTAATGGCATCAGTAAACAAAGTGATATTGGTCGGGCATCTCGGGAAAGATCCCGAGTCCAGGACGATCCCGAACGGCAACACGGTAACCAACTTCTCCATTGCCACGTCCGAAAAGTGGACTGACAAAGAGACAGGCGAGAAGAAGGAAAAGACCGAATGGCACAACATCGTGTGTTGGGGCCGCGTCGGCGAGATCGCTGCCAAGTACTTGAATAAGGGCTCGTTGGTGTATGTCGATGGCAAGCTCGAAACACAGAAGTACGAGGACCAGGACGGCATCACGAAGTACACCACGAAGGTCAACGTGTTCCAGCTGCAGATGCTGTCTAGCAACGGCGGTAAGAGCGACGAGGACGAGAGCGGTGAGCAGGAGCCTGATCAGGTTCAGCAGCAGCACCAGCCAGTGGCAGCCATAAAGGCAGCGGCAGGTGTGAACAAGGCCGGGAAGGGCGGCGACTTGCCCTTCTAATGGCCAAGAAACGCGCCAACGGTGCAGGGTTCATGGCCCTTGGGTATCTCGCTCACCAGATAGACGGTGTCAAAAAGTTTGACCACGTCAGGATGGTCGAGCAGATCCTTGGGTATGAGTTGCCGCCTGGGGCTGTTGTGCATCACGTCAACGAGGATCGGGCGGACAACCGTAACGCTAACTTTGTTGTGTGTCCGAACCGCGCATACCACAATCTTCTGCACAGGAGAATGGAAGCGTATGATTCGTGCGGACACGCTGACTGGAGGAGATGTTGGGTGTGCGGCCAGTATAGCTCGCCAGCGCACATCACTATCTATAAAGCCGGAAACTCTAGCAAGGCTGAGCACGGAGACTGTAAGTACTGGTATCGTAAAAACAAGGCTCTCTTATGCGCAGCTTGAGTGTCGACATAGAAACAAAAGCAACGTCCAAGCGGGCGTTCATCCTGTCGATTGGTGTGTGCGCGTTCGATGAAAACGGGTTCTACAAGAACCTGGACAAGTCAAATGTCCAGGTTTTCTACGGACAGGTTTCATGGGACGACCGGTCTCAAAAAGACCGTGTGGTGAGCGCAGCAACCATACAGTGGTGGGATGGTGAGAACGCGGCGCGCAGGGTGCTGCAGTCGCCGAACTCGCAGGAGGCGGTGTACGTCTATCCTGGGCTGAAGGAACTACTGGTGTCTTACGCTCAGTTCCTGAAGGAAGAGCTATCAAGTGACGGCAAGCTCATATGTCAGGGAACGGACTTTGACCTAGCGATTATTGATTCAGCGTTCGAGGACTTCGAGATCGAGCACCTGAAGACATGGAAGTTCTGGAATGCTATGGATCTACGGTCCTTCAAGGAAGCAGCACACTACGCCGGGGTTTCCAAGAACGGCTCGCCGAATCCCATTGGGGATAAGAAGAAGTTCTTGAAGCACATGGCCGCTGATGATGCAATGGCGCAGGCGTCTATCTACCAATGGTATCGACACGAGCTGTGGAAGCTCTCGCAACAGTCAGCCCAGAAGGGTTTGGAGTTTATCAGTTGAAAAAGATCACGACGAAGATTCAGTTCGAGCGCTGGTTGAAACGCCAGCCGCTTAGCTTGACGTTCACGCAATGCTGCTCTGGGTGGTGCCCGCTCGGTAAGTTCTCGCGGTCATACGTTGACTCACGGCAGCAGTACCAGAACTACAGAACGAGCAATGGAGACATCACCGTAAGGTGCCCGATCCCTACCTGGGCACAAGACTTCATCGTGAGGTTTGACGGTTTGGATGACGATGCACCAGGATACGTTTCATCCGTCGATTCAAGAGTCCGTGCTCTTAGAAAAGACTTAATCTTCAACAAGAAGGGCGCGCTGTTCGCGCTGAGGACACGCACATGAGAGGATACGCATCACGTGAACCGCAGAAGGCCGCGCCGCTTACTGTGCGACCAGAGACCTCGATGTCGCTCTTCAGTGTTGCTGACGCCATTGATCTTCTGAGCCGTCTTGGAAAGATTAACGGAAAACAGTATTACCGGCTGAACTCAGCATGGTCCGGTGTAACATGGGTTGCTGCAGAGAACGTCGGCGGGATCTGGAAGCCTACCGCTGTGCTGGCAGTCATGGGACTGCAGTACAAGTTCCTGGAGCACGAGGTTCATCCGATACCCATCGAGCAATTCATCGGCGTCCCCCTGATGCTGCAGGCTGCATTCAAGGTCGGGCTGATCGTGCGCTTCGCTGACTCGGTAGCCGCGACGGTCATCAGCTCGAAGATGGGAGACATCACGGAACTGGTTGCTGGCTCGCGCATTGGAGATACCCTTGACGGTTCTGAGAAGGGCTCGCTCGTAGCTGACATCTCATGCGACAAGTTCCAGAAAATCGACCTGAACTAAAACTGCGCCACTGGCTGCTGCTAGGCGTGTATGTTGCTCTGCTGAGCGTTTGGTTCTACAGCATGATTCGGATTGGACTTGAACTCTACGACGGGAAGAAGCTCCCGTGACGGTTGTAGAAAGCATGCGGGAGGCAATCAGGTTACGGCCACTGTGTAGCCCAATGTTGCCAGATATTCATACGCATCTGGTAGAGATGATTTATAGGATCGAGAGACAACAAGAAGAGGACCATCATATCCCATCGGTTTCAAATCCGTGGCGCATGGGTCCAAAAGGATTAGTGCCACATGACAACCGAAGCCAATAAAAGAAAGGTTCTACTAATTCATGAGCGCCGGACGCACGACCCGATCACGCGGCACAGGCTCGGGGAGTTTCCGCCCTGCTTCGAATCCTTTGAATCGTACCGCCGTTGGATTAGCCTCAACAAGCAAGCGCCGACCCCAGCCCGCAAAGTCTTCCAGCGCGAGCCGAACTACTGTGCAGACTGCACGCCCGCGTTCCAGTCTGCATCTATCAAGCGCCGCGTTTGCCTCTTCCCTGCAACAGAGTTTCATGAGAGAATGGAAGCGAGTATTCCCAACCTGCCCCACGAGCTACAAGAAGCTCTGGCCCCGACGAAGGAAGTAATCGGTTATGAAAAGCCTGAATCACGCAACAAACGACGAGGCCGGTCAGCAAGATCCTGACATGGAGATCCCAGATCGGTACTCACGACTGTGCGGTGCCGTGCTAGTCCGCGCGCTGATCGACTACCACAAATGGCAGCGCATGACTCCAGCAGGGACGACGCACACGGTTGACCAACTCAACTCACGGATGATCTGTGAGTCGCTGGGGCGAGAGTCGGAGTCATGGATTCTCGGACACGCAGCGCCTATAACCATCGAGCGTGTTCATGAAGTGCTGCAGCATAAACAGCAGCTGTCACAGTTCCAGGATATGTGCTTGAGCGCCGAGACCGGCAACGTACTCGAAGGAACCTACGCTTGGCTCAATCCTTACTATCTGCAGGAGACGGAGTTGGCTGCAGAGATCGAATCTTCTCAACTCGCTGGTCGCAGTCAGCTAGAGCAGTCTGCTCCGCAAGACCCCAAGCAAGAACGTCGGACAGCGGAAGTATCCCCGCAGCAGCAAGAGTTGGCGTTGTGCATGGCGCAGTCAGCTCCGCTGACAGCGGAACCAGTACCTGCTTCGTCACAGTGATCGTGTTAGTCTTAACGATCTGTACTGGAGTTGCCGCGCAGGACGCGAGCAATATCAGGGTACTGAGCGTTGAGATCAGTTTTGAGGAAGGATGCATCTGATGGTTTTCCTAGAAGAGACTTTAGGGTTGATTGGGAACTCGCGAGAGATGACGCCAGACGAGTGTGCTCATCCCTTGCTGCAGTGGCGGCTTGAGAACTCGCAGCTCCTGCAGCAGCAAATTGACTCAGGCATGATGTCAGTGCTGCTTGACTTTCGCCAATCGCTATTTCGTCAGTATGGTTCACATCTTGACTTGTGGATAGTTGCGATTTTATGGCGGACACTTCCAAGCTCAGCGCGCCATTGGTTTTATGCTGCACGTAGCACGTCAGAGTCAATCCCGCAATGGCAACGGCCAGAGCTATTGTGAGGTAGGAGCCCCCGAAGAACTTACTGATGATCGCGAACATCGTCTCCCCCTTGTTTATCCCAATCGCGCCCGCCGCCAATGTACACTTTGAAGGCGTAGCCTAAGACAGTGCAAATCGGGGTGGTGATGACTCCTGCGAACGCCGTGACGTTGCCGGTGCGCTCTGCAGTAGTCAGATGCCACATGTACCAGTCTAACATGCCCCCGAGCTTCCATGCCGCCCAGACGAACATCGGGATGATGATGAGGCGCGGGAAGAGCCGCAGGGAGTCTATAACCTCCGACCAATGCATCCATTTGACCTTCCCAGGGATGTCCTGGGTGCGAGCTTGTGGTGGCGTAGGTACAGCGACGGATGGCGGCGCGGTGGCGGTAGCGCTAACAGTGAGTCCTTCGGTCATGGACCACCAAGACAGTCGAGAAATTTCTCGGTCCAGGCGATCCGGTCGGCCAGCCCGTCAGTCCCACCGTTGATACGCCGGGTGATCTGATCCCATGCCTGGGTGTCAGCCATCTCGTTACAGCCGTGAGCTGACCAGAACCAAGCCGCACTGGAGGCCCCAGGACCGGTTTGGAGGAGAAGCTCTGGCGTGTCCAGCAGGTCTTCGGAGATCGCCGCGCCACAGAGCGCGTATTCAGCCCTGCCGGTGATCTGGATCGGTCCCCGGCCGTGGAATGCCCAGCCGTCGCCTGACTGGGTGTTGCCCATCCGCCCGCCGTACACGAGGTACGCCAGGGCCTGGGGGCTGTCCACGTACCCGGTCGTGTGCGCTAGGTCCGGGAACCGGGTAGGCCACGTTCGCATCAAGTCTTGAGCAGAATAGTTCAGATTCTCCTCAAAGTGGGTGAATCCCTCGGACTCATTGGCTACCTGCCCAAGGAACCCGGCGATGCGGTAGTTCGTGTTGATCGCCCAGGGGACGATGTCACACACAGCCATAAGCGCAATCACCCAGTTGTCGTCCGCGTTAGGAAGGATGTCGATGAACTGATCGAGGTTCATGTCTACGCCTTGAAGTTTAGTGGGCCGCGCGCCGCAAGAGCATGCTTGGCTGCAGAGTCCGCAGCATCCAGTACGTCGCGTGTTGCTTTGGATGATGCTACCACAGCAGCAGTGCGCGCAATATCTGCGTCGTTCTCTGCAACGATGCGCTCCTCTTTCAGCATCTCGAACATCCGGTCGAGCCGGTTGTTGGTATTGACGTGTACCTCAGAAATGATCCCCTTGTTGATCAGGCCGACAACGGCAGAAATCAATGCGGCCGTAGCCGCAATGACGGCAGCAATATCTGCGACTATCCTTTCTACACCTGGGTCTATCATAAATGCATCTCTGTGTCTGGATCAGCTGCCGCCAACTCAAGGCGCTCCCGCACTTCACGCTTCTCGGTATTGAGTGCGAGCTTAGCTGCAAGTAGGGTGTTCATGATCTCGCGCTGGCTGGTATGCAGCTCACCGCCGACTACCTCCAGTTTATCATACAACCGGGCAATGTCTGCCCGAGTTGCCTGGGTAGCCTCGATGGCTGTAAGGCGTGCAACGTGCGACGCATGGGCCTCTTTATCCTGAGTGACGTGCCCACGATAGACCCAGCCGACTACTCCAGCAGCGATCATCCATCCCTTACTCAAATAGTCGTTTACGTCGATCACGCGAGTTCCTCCAATGCTGCCTGTACTGCAGGTGGCATTTTCTTTCCGAGCTGAGCGAGCAGGCTCGCGGTGTGCGGCATGTCGTTGGCGCGCAGGATTGCCGCCTTGTCGTTCATTGATGTTGCGTTTTTCAGCATATCTTCAACCCGAGTCTTGTTCTCTGTTCCGCCAGGGCGATACTCGTGGATGTCGTGAGCAGCTTGATTTATGCCTTTCTGGGATTCATTGAGATAAGCCTTCTTCTCAGCATCAGACATCTCAGCGTCCAGCATAGCCTTGCGCTGCATTTTCTGGTGCTCATGAATCCACTTAGCAGTGTTGCGCATATCGTGTACCGCAACATATTGCTCTGGATCTGCATCCATCAGAGCTTTGGCTCGCTCCACGGATTCCTCTGTGCGTTCGCCCTCAAGCTCACGGATGCTGGCCTCAATCGGAGCCGCAGCCTTCATTACCTTGTTGAGTTCCTGTAGTGATCGCGTCGTGTACGGCTCGCCACCAGTTCCCGGCATGAAGCTACTTACTACAGGGAGCTGACGCCAGATGTCATCAGGAGACTTTGGTGCCATGTGTGCAGCTCGCATCCCAAGGTCGGTAGCCTGCAATACGTAGGTGCCCAACATACCTGTATATGCTCGCACCAAGAAGTCCAGCTGCTTCGGGCTCTGCAGCCATCCACCGATAGGCATGTGCCGAGCGATAGCTGTGATTGTCGGGCTCGTTCGCGGACCAACCTGCTCGCTTGGGGCAAGCTCCTGGTCGAATGACGTCAGGATAGGATTACCGTTGTTTGCCCAGTCGCTGTTACCGTACAGTTCTGCCAGTGGCTTTACCAACTGCGGAGTTGGGTTCAGGTTGAGTAGGTTCGCAAACGCATGGTACGCATAAAGCGCCTGCTCTTTTGCAACGGTTGCCTTGTTGTTCGAGAGGGCTGCTGTCACAATGGCTTCAGGGAACGTACCAAAGATCTGGCCGCTCTCGAACTGCTTCGGCACCATGAACCTGTGGTTACCGACATACACGTTGAACGATGACTCTTTCTGCAGGTCAGGCAACTCTTGGTACGCCGGGTTGTTGAAGTTGTGGAACGCAGCAGCCGCAGCCAGGAACGCAAGAGCGCCTCCCTTTATAAGTGACGCAGCGTACATTGTGTCTAGCGAGTGCATGGCCACGCGCCCTACGATCTTCTTGCCTAGGGTAGGAGCATATGAGCCTGAGTTGCTAACCATCGCGCGTCCAGTCTTGTACATGCCCTGGGAGTGTGCTCCCCAGAACGGCACGGTCTCAACTATCGCGTGTACGAGCGGCGAGGCTCCGCGCATGGCGTAGTCCATGATGTCGCGCGCCTCGAAGGCAGCAAGCTTGTGACTGGAGGTCTTCTTAAGTGTGTTCTCATAAACTGTCACGCGGCTGGCGTTCTCAGAACTCGATGTGAGGTTAAGGTAGTTCTGCCACTGCCGACCAACCCATGACTGCTTAGTCAGGTACTTCTTCCTGCCTACCTTCAGGTCTGACGGATCGTTGCGCCCCTGGTTGAACGAAGCACCTGCCGCAGACATCCTACGGAACGATGGGTTAGCGATGACTGCCTTGATGGTCCCGGCGATGGCGCTGACTATGGGGGTCACCGGCATGATGCCGCGCGAGACTACCCACGCGTTGATATTATCCTTGTAGAGGGTGCGCAACCAGAAGATCGGCGTGTGGACGATAGCTGCGGTGAGCCCGCGCTTCGCACCGCCGAATAATCCCATAACCGTCTTGAGGCCAGTTACGTTCGAGAGGGACGCCAGCGGGCTGTTCTTGAGCGCAGCAAACGACTGGGCGAGCAGAGGATCTACCATCTGCCAGTTCTCACGCTTGCCGCCGCGCCAGATAGTGATCGTGTCCGCGCCGGTTGTGGCCTGATGCATACTGAGCAGGAACTTGACGCCAGCCATCGAGGATGCACCTACAGGCTCGATGCCAGCCTTCTCAAGGGCTGCGTTGATTCCTTCAGGAGACATCACGGCATCCACCATGTCAGGCTGACGAATCGCGAGACCGTGTGGCGTGAGGTTGTCTATTGCGACGCGCGCCGCGTGCGCCTTAGTCGCAGCGCTGATGAGCACCTTCCAGTTCTGGACCATATTGCCGGTGATGTCGCGCACGTTCTGCGTGCCGCCCTTTAGACGCGTGATCGGGTTCTTGACGCTACCCAGAGCACCGGAGGCGAACGGGCCGTGCTGCGCCTCTTCTGCTACTCGGTACAGCGGTGTGTAGTTCTCAGACTCCCACAGAGGACGGGTCTCAGGATTGATGATCCCGGCGCGTTCAGCGAAGTCAAGGACGTTCTTGTTGAGCTTGGCGATGTCCTTCTGCATCTGAACGAAGTGCGGATACTTCACCGCGTAGGAGAGCGCGTCAGCGATGTCTTCCTTCGTGAGAGAGTTCTCGCGACCTTCCTTCATCAGGTCGTTAGCGCGCAGCCCGTACTGATACCACTCGAAGTTGCGCAGCATCTGCGGATCGTTGCCGAGCGGCGCGTGAATCTGATTGAGCGGCTTCACGCTTGTGTCGATGTCAGGAGCCATTGATTTGTCAGGGTCGAACCCAACTGTGCCAGTCCACTTGATTCCGCCCCACTCCATGAGCGTGCGGATCTGAGGCATGACGTTCGTGGACAGACGCGCTGATATGTACCCGCTCTCTGCCGGTGGTATCTGTCCTTCCTCTTCGTACTGCTTTATGCGGTACAGCTGGTCGGCGCTTTCTATCAGCCACTTGGAGCGCGCATCAGCCACAGCGCGAGTCACGCGAGTCTTATACCCTTCAGTGTTCGGCCCCTTTGGCTGCTCACCCATCTTGGCGTTCTGGCGCTTGATTGACTCAGGGTCTGGCGGAACAACGGCGAACTTCACGCTCGCGGCTTCCTTGGCATCACGAGCCTCTTGGATACGATTAGTCCACGCGCCGGACTTCACGTAGTCATGCGCGCGGCGCAGCGCCACTAGAGCGTCATCTCGATCCAGGGTAATGGGGAGTCCCTTACCTGCGGCCCACAGCTTCAGGTGAGACAGCGCCGTGCCGACAGCACCACGCAAACCAGTGGGGGCTGCAGCGCCAGCAAGTTCTGCACCTGCACCGTGAGCAAGCCATTCCTCGGTGGCGGCGCGCAGAGCTTCCATGCGCGACACCGGGTCAGATGCTGCCTTCAGGTCAATGCCCTCGCGCGCAGCCATGCGCAAAATTGACGGCATTAATGAGCCGTTGCGCAAGAAGCCATCCATGATGTTGCCCATCTCATCGCCGAACGTGCGAGCGATACCGTCGTGTCCGACGTTCTCCTGCACAAGTGTGTCTAGCGCTTCCTCTGGACTCGTCATGTTATTCTGGATCAGATATATGTGCGTACCGTCGTAGTCGCGCACGTAGGCTGCCATGATCTTATCTGAGATGCCGCGAAGCTCTGCTTCAGCCTGAACGGCGTGCGGAGCGTCCTCGATGGACTTCGCAAGATGATGATGTGCGGTAGGGAACATAGCCTGAGCGTGCGCCAATACCTTGGCTGCATCTTCATCGCTCAAGCCTTTCCCTTCGTTCGTTTCAAACGGAGTGACCGAGAACTTCGCCGGGTCTTGCGGCTCGCGGCGCATTAGACCGGCGTTCCAATCAGGGCTGCCTTCGCTCATGCTCTCGGTAGTTCCTTGCTTGAACCCCATCTTCTCGTACCAGCGTATAAGCGGCTCGATGCGGATGCCGTCAGTGTCCAGCGGAGATGCGTTCAGTTCCATCGCTACGCCGTGCTTGTCAGCCAACCCGGCGATGTCAGCTAGGGCCTTTGTGCCAGCTCCTTGACCCGGCTCCAATGATCGAACAATGCTTAGGTACACTGTGCCAGCATCGTATGGGTCAGTCACCATGCCGACAATCACGTTGCCGTTGACCAGACGCTCTTCGAGCTGACCGTACCCTGGGACGGATTTTCCAACCAGCGGGTACTTGGAGACGAACTCTGCCTTCATTGCAGACGACGGCGCTTTGCCGTCCTTCGCCCTCGGAGTGCGCTGGAACGGATTGCGATTTACCGGCCGCACCAGGAAGTGGTTAGCTCCTGGAGGTAGGTCATGCGAGTCAACGTAGTCGTGCGCGTCTTCGTTAGAGCTGAACGTCAACTCGTTGTGCGGACCTTCGACTTCATCGCCGACCTTTGTTTTGGCGACAACCTCGTAGTCAGACTCATCGCGCGCGGAGAACTTGACCTTCCCGCCGCCTGACATACGGTTCTCCAGGGCCGCTTTAATGTCCGCATCTGAGATGGGGCTCCACGCACGAAGGTTAAATCCTACTGAAGGTTCGCGTCCCTGGGACTTAGCGAGGGTTCCTTCAGAGTCTTCTAGGAGCTGCAGTACGCTCTGCAGGTCCGGTAGTTTGTCCGATGGCGTCAGACCGTCCATGTCAGTGAAGTCACCGGTCAGAACGCGGTACACCGCGTCCGAGATATTCGTGTTGTACTCACGCGCGAAGTCCTGGTCTGGGATCGACACGCCGTTCTTCTCCAGGACCGCTCGCTGCATGCGGAACGCGACGTCCTCCCACTCCACGGCGCGCTGAGCTTCTAAGAGCGTGAGCGGACGTTGGTTGACCATCTTCTGCTTGCCAGCGCCACCGCGCTCGACCTGCATGGTCTGCCCGAGCAGACCGTAGCGGAAGCTGTCTCCGTACTTCGCCTGCATGAAGTGCTCTGTCAGTGCGTGCCCCAGTTCGTGCGAGATGCGCCACGCGCGGGTGTAGTCCGCGTCATGGAACGAGGCAGCGCCGACACGAGGATCGTAGAGCCACAGCTTGCCGCCCGTGTAGCCGTTCTTGCCGAGCTTCGGTAGGCGGAACTCGATACCCTTACTTGGGTCAGAAGTGAAGCTGAATAGCTCGATATCGAACCCCAATCGTTTCGCGAAGTCCGCGATTTGTGCGGGATTCTCAACAAGACTCTTCAGGTCATACAGTTTCCCAGCTGGCTGTAGATCAGTTCCCAGCTTGCCGAACCTGCCGCGCACATCCTTTTGCAATCCTCCCTTGTCGCCGGTTAGCCGATCCAGGGATATTGGTGGTCCGAGTTTCCCATCTGAATCGGCAGACCCCTCAACGCTTCCCCGTTTGCCATGTTCGGTGCCAAGGCGCTCGGCGTACTTGGAGTAGACGCCTTCAAGGCGCTGCTTGACTGCAGCGATAGGTTCTGCGAGATCGGTGCTGTGGCCGTTTTTTGCGATGACTTGTGCATACTGTTCTCCGTTCTTGTGTGTGGTCCAATCGTTACTGATGAGCCCGCCGTCAGCCGCGAACGGCGTGAGCACAGCGTCTGGTAGAACGCTGGCGATTGCAGCACTCACCGTCTTTTTGAATTCGTTGTTGTCCATCGCGCCCCAGTTCACGAACCTGAATCCCTCTGGCGAGTGGATCGGCGCGAACTCCATCGCTCGCTCCGCAGGTACGCCTGCGCTCTTGGCAGCATCTGAAACGGCTTTGTATGCTCTTAAGAAGCTATCGCTTGACGCATTTGTCAAGTGGACTGCCATTCCGTTCTCGTCGCGCACCAGGGAGTCGGTGCGTGGGCGGTGCCAGCCGACTGAGTTCTGGTGATTGAGCATCGCGATGGACGCCGCGTAACTCTCTAATATCGCTCGCGCATTCGGGTCGATTGGCACGCTGCCCTTGAGCTTCGCGGCACCCTTCGTCATTGGCGCGTATATGATCTCCTGCGAGCCAGCTTTGGAGTAGCCATCAAAGTTGACGTATTTATCAACCGGGGTCACAGGCCACGGCTTGAAGAGCCGAGCCTGACCCTGCATGAGCTTATCTTCCCCTGCGTCACTGCCGTAGTACCCTAGGTAGCCGTGAGCCTTGACGCCTTTCTCGAACTCATCGTGGTTGTAGGAGAAGTCTGTTGGTCCGTTGCCGTCGAACCCTATTGGCTCCATCGCAGCTTCTCGGAAGCCAAGCGGATCTCGGGACGCGTCATACAACAGCTGCGCCGGGATCTCGGCGACATACTGATGCGGTGCTCCTGACGCAACCAGCTTCTCGGGTTGCTCTTCGTTTGTCTCATACGGATAGAGCGCCGTGACCTTGTTGGTACGGCCGCGCTCAGCCCAGGTGGAGACGCCCTTGCCCATGAACTTCGGATCGACTGTCGAGAGGTCCGACTGAGTTGACCAGTGACGGAAGCGCATTACCTGACCAGGGTTGTTGAACCAAGCCGAGTTGCCGTCTATGTGTCCGACAGAGAGCATGCCAAGTGACTCACGGAGATGGTCGTTTCCGGTCTTGGGATTGATGAGCGCAGCAGCTGCGTCGTGCTGGAACGCTGCCTGCACTTCGATAGGCATGTGCTCCATCCCTGGTAGCTTGCCGCTTTCGGAACTCGGGAGAGCTTCCCAGGAGACCTGACCACGTTGCTTGACCAGCTCCGTGCGGTAGTTCGCCCCGGCGCGCGCGAGACTCTCCTTAGGTAGGGCGTATGCGAGTGAGCGCTTCAGCATCATGCCGTAGTAGCGCTCAGGGTCCAGGATGTTCGTCTCTGGGTTCCCCTGCGAGTCCTTGCCAAGCGAGATCCAACCATTCTTCATCGCCTCTGCGTGACCTTCCTTGCGGATGTCTTCCCAGCGCGCCTTAATAGCGACCCACACTGCTGCCTGCGCCTCTTCAGGCTCCCAGCCGAGATCCTTCGCAACCTTGCGGATCTGGTCGGATATGAATGCGTACTGAGGGTCTGTGGGAGCTTCCTTGGCATAGCCAAGAGCGCGCATCATCCAGCGGTCAACCGTCACACCGCCGTGCCACACGTCTGAGTGATCGCCCTGGAGCTTCTGCAGAAGATTGCCGTAGAAGTTGGACTTCTTCATGCCGTCAGGCTCTTTCCCGAGGTCGAGCCAGCGCTGCGCAACTTCGTCGTTCGCAGTTGTGCCAGTGTCAATAGCTACGCCGTTCTGATGCTGATACCACGCGCGCAGAGCCATCGTGGTGTTGGCGCTTACAGTAGCCCCGGAACTAAAGATAGACAGCAGACCCGCGAGCTTCTTCGCTTCTGCGATATCGCCGCCAACAGCATCGAGCACTGCCTGGGACGATTCGTCGTACCAGTTCCTGAAGTCCCCGCCTTCTCGCGCGAGCTTTCTAACGGTAGCCCTGAGTGTCGCAAGGTCATCTCTACCAAGTCCGGCTGGCCCACCCACGTAACGACCATCTTTACCTTTCTTGTAAACCAGGGATTTGATATCACGAGTTTTGTCCTTTGCTATTTCAAAGAGCTGCGGGAGTACAGGCTTGATGCTGCGGCCAAACTGCTTCGACATCGCAGGTGCCCACTCTTCGTACTTGACGACGCCGCGAATGAGCTTGAGCGCGCCGAGTTCAGCGGCACCAAGGACCAGCTTCGAGATCTTGTTCTTACCCAGGTCGTCGGCAATCATCTTGCCTTCAGCGTTCTTGCGATCCTCTCCGAGGCCGTGCGTGTGAGTATCCTCGCCGGTTCCGCCCTTGCCGGTTCTTTGTGTCTCAGGGAACCATTCGTGGTCGTGGCCCTTGATCATGTCTGTGCGCCCGCTCTTTAGGAGCGTGTGCGTGTGGTCCATCGTTTTACTGGTCTCATCGCCAGACTGGTTCGATAGGTCATCTTTTACAGACAGCGCATCCTTACTCAACATTTGTCCTGTTGACATACGGGCCTTCTGGTCCTTCATGACGCCAGCTGTGTGGTAGATGATGTCCTGCAGAAGACGTGTTTCGCGCGAGTTGCGTGGGCCAAAGATGTCAGTGATTCCGTTGACGATGCGCTGCACGAGACCCTCGTAGTCTCCCTGTGACATCATCATGCGATACGGATCATCCATGCTGAGGGTTTTACGGACCTCGTTGTCCAGGTGATCGAGGAGCCGCTGGAAGGCTGGGCTCGTCGTTGTCTCTGCTGTCATCTCCAGTATGTCAGTGAGGCCGTACAGGTTGCGATTGTAGTTCTTTGGCTTGATCGCGGTGCCTTCTGTGCTGTTGAAGTACTCTACGTGGTCAGCAACAACTTCATGGCCGTACTTTGTACCAGCAAGATCCCGAGCTTCATCGAGGAGATCTGCCAGCGCAACGACATGCGGACTGCCTGGGTTCTCCTCTATCTCACGAGCCATTGCTGCGTGAAACAACTCATGCGCGAGCACGCGGGGACCAGCCGGTTTATTGATGATGCGCTTCGTGACCTGGACGTGGCCGTCTACAGGTGAGTACATGCCGTCAGCGTTTGTTAGCTTCTCACCGCCGCGACCTATGATGGACGGAACGATACTGACGCGCACGTCAGGAACGTGTTCTCGCAGCAACTCCATCACGCCCTTCACTTCTGGCGCGAGCCCCTCAGAAGCTGCAACCATTCCGTCCAGCAGCTGGTGTGCGCCCATACCGCTCTGCTCGATAGCCTTCGTCAGTGATGTCCCTGGCTTCGCGAGCGAGTTCGACAGGTCTGTCCAGTTACTGGTGAGCTGCTCCTCTGCTGGCGATGCGCCAGAGCGAGGTACGAGCTGCAGTCTATTGGCTGTCGTGCGGCGAGCTTTCTCTTCCGCGAACCTGCGCTTGGCGCGAGCCTCGATGCGGTCTAGGTTAGCTCGGCTGGTTTCTGACCCTTCGCCTTCGCTTCCTGCGCCGCCTTCACTGACGCCAACATCGCTGCCCGCTGACCGTATGCTGCCATCCGCGCCTTTACTGCCAACAGTTGCTGCGGTGCCAGGGGCGAGTTGCCCGGTGGTGCGAGCGTAGAGTTCTGGGGTGATTGTGCCATTTTTTAGTGCCTCTTTTGCTGCGGAGCGCAGGATTTCCAGCGACACCTTTGATTTGAGTTTGACTGCCTCGGAAGGGTCTATCGCGACAGCCTTGCCGTTTCCTTCATTGTGTGTAGCTACAAACTGCACCATCGGATCGTCTTTGAAGTGAACCATCAACTTTTTGATAGCCTTCGATGATCCCTCGTGCGTTCCCTTCACTGCCTCAATAGGGACGACGCGCCCCATATCCATCGAGCGCGGCAGAGAACCCTCAGCGAATGACTGGAGCGGGTCTCGGTACACGTAATGAATGATTACGCCCTTGCCAGCGTTTCTCGCGGCGGCGATCTTATCTTTGCCGGTCTCGAAGCTGTTCATCGCCGTATCGAATACGATTTGTGCGCGCCGGGTGATCGGGTCCATGTGCGCGAGGTCTAGCCCAGATGTTTTTCCTGAACCAGTGCCACCGGCTGTCATCACAACGACGTTGTCTTTCCCAGGGGGAGCTGGCTGCGCAAGGGCTCGCTTATACATCACGCCAGCGAGCCAGGATGACGGTTCATGCACGGCGGCAGTGACTGAATGGTCCCCGGCGTAGTCGGCACTCAGTTGCCGAACCTCGTCAGTGTTGATGATGCGGCCGCCGTCAGTCTGCGGCAGCTGCGAGTACTTCTTGATAGCGGCAGGCAGGTTCGAGGAGATGCTATCAATGAAGCGCGACTCGATATTGCGATCAGAGCTAGATAGGCTTGTAGCGCGCGGAATGGTCTCACGTACTTGCGTCTGTGATTTCTGCGTCATCTCCATCGCGTCCTGCATCGTCGTCATCGCGCGGTTCTGCGGCTCATATGAAGCCTGGGTAGAGTCCTGCTCGCCCTTCTGATTGAGCGCCAGCGGATAGTCCTCCTCACGCTTGGAGCCCATATGCGACTGAATCTCGGCATCGCGAGACTCCTGCATCTTGTCCATCTGCTGCTTCTTTGTCAGCTGCTGGTCTGCGGCGACACCGGCCTCGTCCTTGGTCTCGTCAGGTGTACGGGGCGCTTTAGTAGCCGTATCGGCCTCTTCCGTGACTTTAGGGCCAGTATCTTGGACCTTAACCTCGTTAGCGTCCATTTTATTGGGCGTTGTCTCAGGAGCGTTCTTGCTCTCGTCTGTCCCAGGCTGGCCTTTGGCGGATGCTGATTCTGCCGCAGACTGTTTCAGTGTCTGCTGAAAGTCCGTGATGAAGCGCTTCCCGGCTGGCAACACCATAGGCTTACCGCTCGTTGAGCCAGTGCTGATGAGCCCCTGATCCTTGAGAGCCTTGATTGCTTCTGGCGGTAGCTCTTCGCCGCGTGCAACAGACTGAAGATCCGCGTGAGTCTGTGATGACTTTGGTGATGGCGCTGGAGTGGTGGTGTCAGAGCCTGGGCCTGTGAGCTGTTTCTGTGCAGACGGATCAGTGCCGCTAGAAGGAGTGCTCTGCTCGGTGGCCTTACCGCGCATCGCATCCACGCCGCTCTTGCCAAGGGCCGCAGCACCGGCAACAGCGTGTCCAGCAACAGCAGTGCTGAGACCCATTGCAGCTCCTTGAGCGGCTGACTCTCCGACACCTTTAGTCACATCCTGACCTGTGGCAATATTTTGACCGGCTGTGGTTCCGCCCATCATCACAGCGCCGCCAGCCGCAGATTTTACTACTGTGCCTGCCATCACACCAGCAGCGCCTGCGGTAGCCCCTGCGCGAGCAGTGACAACCTTCTCCATGTTTTCCATTGCAGAGCCGAAGCCGTCCTGCACGTACTTGATGTCGAGGCCAGAGGCGATGGCTCCAGACATGTACGCGATTACCTGGGCATTGTGACTGGCCGCGATCTTGGCTTGCTCTGTAGTTCCCTTGTTGTCAATGACGGCCTTGTACTCAGGTATCTTCATGAGATCCTTTTCGTCCATCTGATCGACTTGCTTGGCAACCTGCTGCGCGCTCATCTCGCCGAACCCGTGCCCTGCTGCGATTGCGTTTGCGCCATACGCTGCCTTAACGGATGTTTCTCCAGCCATTTTTGCTATGGCCGCTTCCTTGGCGATAATAGGCATCTCAACATCAGCAAGAGACTCGACAGCTGCTGCCCTGCCAAGACCGAACCCGATAGTTCCAGCGCCATCCCCAAGCACCATCAACGGCGCGATTGTTCCAAACATCTGTGAGGCATGTAGGATTGCAGCGCGTGGGTCTGTGGCACCAGGACCGAGCAGCTCACCCTTGTTTGGGCTCACCATCGTCTCTTCAAGCGCTTTCTTCGCGGCCGGGGATACTCCATTCTCCCAATCATCAGCCACTGCATTCAGGGAATCAGCGCCCTTTTTGACTGCGTCTCCGACTGCCGAGGTAGGGCTCCAGCCTTTCTGGGCCTGCAATAGAGGTACGTTCCTCAGCGTGTTCGGGCTGAGCTGCCCGCCAGTGAGCTTGTTCATGTAGTCCTGCGCCTGATCTGGCGGCAAGGTCTTCAGTTTATTCTGCAGCGCCACCTGATCGTCCTGGGTTTGCTTGAGGTTGGCGCGCACGAAATCAGTGAAGCGCATGAGCGGATTACTTCCAACCGCTGATGAGACAATTCCACCGGCCTCTTCTCCTGCAGCAACGAACGCGCTGCCAACTGACTTTAGGTTGTCCTGCCAGTTCTGATTAGGATCTTCCATGTCCTTCTTGAACTGCGTGGCTCTGTCAGCAGCTCGTTGGACGAGACCGGCTCCACCCTTGCGCATGTCTTCAGCTGTGGGCGGACCACCAGCAGCCATCGCTGCAGTGACGCGCATCGCGCTGGATGCGAACACACGAGAGGCGTCATCTATGTCACGACCAGGGACAGCGCCGAACGGCAGAGAGCCGAACGTCTTCTCATATGCATTGACGACCTTGGGGTCGTCGTTGCTGGCCTTCAGCGCCGCCACGTCTTCAGGTTGTGCTATTGGCTTCTGGAAGTCTTTTGGTAGCGTGCCAAAGTACTGCTCGAACTTCGGCCACTCTGTTGGGCTAGCCTTCAGCGCGTCAATATCTGCAGGCTCGGGGGTCTTGGTAGGTGTAGATGCAGCGCTCGCAGGCTGACTAAGGGTTACTGGCTCGACTGGTGCAGCTACTTCAGGGGATGGCGCAGGCTGGAGAGCGCTACCTGTATCTGGCTGAGCGAGAAGTCCTCCCTGGTCGAGCTGCGCGGCTGCTCCCTGATCCGGCGCGAGTAGGTCAGCCATTAGTTTGTCTGCCAGGGCCTCTTAGCTGCGGGCTGAGCGGCAGCGTCTTCAGCTACCTGCTTATCAACCACAGCTTGCTGCGCCGGGGTCGTGCCCTTCGGGCCAGGAGCTTGAGCTGATGGCTTCGCTGCCGCAGCCTTAGTGGTGCCTGGAGGATTGTCGCGCATGATGTCGTACTGCTTCGGGAATTGAGTTCGCATTGTCTCAAGAACTTCTTGCGTCGTGTCCTTGGGATGAAGATTGAGGCCGCTCTTCTGGCGGGCATCAGCAGACGCCTGTAGTTTAGAGAACAGCTGCGCTGCGTTGGCCGCGTCTTTTTCTGCTGTCCCGCTACCCTGGGTGCCGGTCTTTTTGCCGGTAACAGGCGCACCGTCCTTAGAGTCAACTGTTGCGCGGAACTGCGGAGGATTCGTGCTGGTGTCAATTACGCCTGTCGTGCCATCGTCCTTCGTGAACGGCACCATGCCCTTAACATCAGCTGCGCCTTTCGCCTTCGCTGCATCTGCCTCGGCATTGGCGCGCTTCGTCTCAGCTGCTGTGAGAGCGATCTTGCCAGATGTCTGGCTGTCAGTGGCTTGCTCACGTCGATCAGCTGCGTCAGCCTTTTGCTGGTCAGTTGCGTTCTTGTTTGCCGCATTCTTCTCTGTAAGATATTTTAGGTATCCCATGTTGTTGTCTTTCGCAAGGTCAACAGCCTTGTCTGCCTGTTTCTCTGCGTCGGCATCGTACTGACGAGACTGCGCAATGGATGCGTCATGCAGCCCGGCGTTCTTCTTATTCACGGCATCCTGGGCACCCTGAGCACCATACGCCATCGCAGATCCTGGAGGCATGCCTTGACCGCTAGCAATGGCGGCGCGCTGGAATGCGTCAATGACGTACATCGCCTTATCCTTCAGCGTCATCGCCGGGATAGAAGCCTGCGCATACTGCTCACGCAATGCAGCCTTGTTGCCTTCGTCCTGCAGAGCAAGACGCTTCGTGTTGGCATACACAGAATGTAGATCCTCAAGACCCTTTGACTGGTCTTGGATTTCGCTGTTCACCATTGGAGCAAGCTCGTCTGCGCGCCCGCTGCGCTCCAGCTCGTCCTTGTGAGAGTTCATGACCTTGCTCATAGCTTCCTGGTGGCCGGGCTCCATCATGTTGCTTGGGTCGTTGTTACCGAGACCAGACGATGAACCTTGCGCGGTAGGAAGACCAGGATCTCCCTGCGGGTTCGGATTCTGTGGAGCTTGCGGAGCAGCGCCTCCACCTTGTAGAGCGCCGCCAGACTGCTGTGGTGCTTGTGATGCAACGCCCAGGTTTGCAGGCTGTCCGCCGCTGCCAGGATCTTGAGTAGGCAGGCGAGATATAGCACCGGATCCGCCCATGCTCTGCATCGGGTTGTTCGGAGTGCGCGCAGGGATCAGGTTAGGTGCAGTGCCTGACGCCATCGTTTGATTGCCCTGCGTATTCTGATTGGTGCTATTTGGATCGTAAGGGTCGTTCAATCCGATACCAGGAGCAACAGAAGGATCGCTGCCAGCAGATGAAGCACCTAGCGAGCCGCCCTGATTGGGATCACCAGAGCCGCCCATAGCCTGCTGAGATGCCTGTGCAGCAGCAGTCCAGTTCGCCAACGCTTCGTCTTGATTGAAGGCTGTCATGTTATCCCAGATCCTGTCCCGCGAGCGCCATGCCGCCAGTCGGGTTGGTCATTGAGTTCGAGCCGAGCGCGCCGCCATAGAGAGCATTGCCAGACGTGTTAGCGCCGGGATCTACATATCCCTGTGAGCCAGCCCTGACCTGCTCATCGCCGGTAGGCGTGTAGTCAGTGCTTGAACTGCCGCTACCCAAGTCACCGTTATTATCGCCAGTGCTAGTTCCCCAGTTAGCTGTGCCGTTGTTTCCTGTTGATCCGCTGTAACTGCCAGGAACGTATGTCGTGTTGCTGTTGACCTGCGAGGCGGTAGGCTCAGTAGCATCGTATTGCGTCTGTGTAGTTCCGTCGCTATTCGTGGCGTTGCCGCCGCTGCCGCTGCCGCCGCTGCCGCTGCCGCCGCCAGCAAGGTTCATTCCCATACCAATAAGGCTGCCTACGCCACCAAGGTTGCTGATACCAGACGCTGACGTTGTTGCGTTGGTGTCGCGCGTGCTCGCTGAGTTCTTCGGCATAGAATTCAGGACGCCTGACAACATCTGCGCTTGCTTGCCGCTCCAGTTGAGGGCGTTCTGCTGATTTGTGACGTTGTAGGTGTCACCAGCCTGCGCGATCTGCTGAGCGACGCTGCCTGTCTGCGCGAGCGCTCCCTGTTCCTGGTTCGCGGCCGAAAGAGCTTCACCCTGCGCTGTGTTGAACTGCTGCTGCCCAGCCGTGTAAGCGGACTGCAGGCCGGTCGCTTCCATCGAGTTTGAGTTCAGGTTGTAGTTCTGCAGCTCCTGCGCCTGGGCGATTGCACCGCCAGATCCGCCGAAGGAATTGTTCATTCCCTCGCTGACGCCTAACGCTGCTGTCTGTGCTCCCTGCTGCTGCGATGCGTATGCCTTCTGAGCGTTGAGGACGCTGTTCTCATACGGAGACATGTACTGCGCCTGGGTCGAGGGATTCGTCCAGGAGCTGTTGATCGTGTTGTAGTCGCCTTGTAGCGATCCAGCGTTATTCTGCGCTGCGTTGTAGCCGAGCGTCTGGTTGCCGGACATCGGCGCGACAGCTTCGTTCGTGGGGAGAGAGCTGTACGGTGTGTTGGCTTGGCTCTCGGCAAGACTCTGTGCTTGATTCGAGCCAGAGATGACTGACGGGTCATAGCTGGTGGTAGCCCCAATGGTTGAGCTGCTGCCTCCCGGCGTGAGCGGATTGAACGATACTGCCACGAACTGTCCTTACGTTTTTGGCACCGCCTTCACCACGCCGTCAGCGGGGAGATTCACGGGCCAGTACAAATGCCGTCCACCCATGTAGGTGAAACCCTGCATATCGATGAACCTGTCCTTCAATTCTGCCTTGCCGCCTGTGTTCACTTCGAACCAGATCGGCAGATTCTTGGCGTCGGCAAATGCCTTCGCGACTGAGATCAGGTTCTTCGCAACGCCGTGCTTGCGGAAGTGCTGATCGACTACGAAGAAATCATCAATGAGAAGCCAGAGGTTTGACCAGAGAGGTTGCGCTATCGAGCACACGAGAGTGCCGACGATGCGACCACTGAGTTCAGCGACCCACACACGGCCGTTCGGTGAACGGACGAGGTTCGCGATATAGCGGATTGTCTTGTCCAGATCTAGCGTAGGATACGGTATTTCAAGGAACTTCTGTTCCTCGGCGAGTATGCGATAGATATTGGACAGGTCGAGGCCGGACGCCTCGCGGTACGCGATGGTCTTCATGATTGACTCCGTTCGGGCTCCAGAGAGCCGGACTATTACTCGCCCGTCTTTGCGGGCTGTTTCTGTTCCAACGCTTTTGCTTCAGCCGCGAGATGTGCCTTCACATTCTCAAGAGTCTGAGAGGTCATCATATCCTTGAGCGCCGCTTCCGTTTTCTGGAAGAGGACGGCCACTGGAACTGCGTCGCCAGCCTTTATGGAGGCGGTCTTCGCAATCGCGTGTAGGTTTCGGAGATCCTCGAAACTGAGCATTATCTATTCTAACACACAGGGGAGTCGTCCATTACAGGGGGGCCTTTCTCGGCGTACTCGTTGATTGTGTTCTGTAAGTTACCAACCCAGGCGAAGCTTCCGACATGGGCAAAGGTGATGTTGGTTTCTACCCAGATCTTGAACCCCAGCGCGATCAAACGGTCGCAGAAAGCGAAGTCCTCAACCGCCAGCTGCTGGGTTTCCTCGTGGTAGATGTCGCCGTAGATGTACGGCACCAGGATGACCTTGCCGTCCGCATTGAACGTGTGCTGCTTACAGGAGGCTACGACAGCCTCTACAACATGGCGCTTGATGAGCATGAAGCCGCCAGGAACGCGGCGGACAGGCTGTAGACCATCCACCACGGGCCCTAACTCGTAGTACGGGAAACCTGAGCACTTTGGGTCTTTCGTGGGGTAGACGCCAGAGATCACATCTACGTCGCGCTCGACCATGCGGCTGATGGCGTTCGCGTCCCATCCCAGGTCGTTGTCTATCCACATCAGGTGCGTGCAGGCTTTCATCTCAAGGAAGCGAGACACCAGGAAGTTGCGCGCCTGCTGGATGTATGGCGATTGGCATGTCTCGGAGTAGAAGAAAATCTGATGCTGCAGGCAGTCGAGCTGACTGACGAGCATCGAGCGATGGAAGACGTGCTTCACTTCGCCATAGGCTGCGGGTGTCCCAACGAAAATCCGGGCCTTTTCGTGGCCCGGAAGTTCTTTCATTGCTTGTGAGTAATCCATAGTAGCAGCTTAGCATATGCCGCCAAAAGACCACCCAGCTGCAGGCTTAGAGTAAGCCGATCTCTGCGTTGTCGAGGTCGAGGGTGCAAGTCGCCGGGTTGGCGCTTCCTGAGATACAAACACCAGTCGAGGAGTTGTCGAGCTTGACTTCGCCGTACCAGTCGAGGTAGCTATTTCCGGGGACGGACACGCCAGAGAACGCGAACTCTGTGCCAGCCGCAGAACCCGCAAGGGCTCCCTTGTACAGCGAGACAACGGACGCAGCAGTTGCCGAGTTCGTGATACGCATGTGGCGGATCAGAATGTAGGTCGAGGTCGCCGTGTAGCCGACTACGCCGGACTCCGCGACGCTGCCTGGAGCGAAACGCGTCGTTCCGACAATGGTCGAGAGCGCGATGGACGGGATATTCAGTCGTTTATTTTGCATTTTTATTCTCCAAACCTGAGTGAGTACAGGCTTCGACCATTATATCATCGCAGGGCTAAGCAATGAACAACGGGATGTAGTAAAGCGTAGTTCCGCACGTCACAGGGAGCCACGAGGCAGGTGTAGTCTGGTTCGTGGTTCCTGGTTTATTCGTAGAGGTAAACGACGCGGTTTTAGCGCCGGTTGTCGCAGCAGCGCTTAGCGTAAGAGTAGGGGCTCCAACAGCGGGGTTGGATGCGTAAAGACTGATCGCGCCAGCGGAGTAGATCGCCAGATTAGCCTTCGAGCCGCTACCATAAACGCCATATACAGATGCAATTTCCCCTGCCGTACCGCTGCTGTTACTGACGAGAAGACCAGCGTTCGCGTCTCCGTTCAACTGGACGTAGCTCGCGCAGTTGATGATGCCGGTGCCACCTACCGTGAAGAGGGCGCTAGTCGCAGGTTGATTGCGAACATCAAAGGCAGTATCCGCAGCTGTTGTGCCTGCGGTTATCAATAGCCCATACGAGCCTCCAGAAGCGGAGTTGCCATTGATCTCTACTGCCCAGTTACCAGAAGTGGCGTTTACTGTGACACCAACGCCTGAGGTTGGGGAGTACACTACAGGAGCAACAAACGTCCATGGAGCTGTGACTATCTCCAAGGAGTTGTTGTCTGCGCCAATCATCGTAGATGGTGATGGCTCTTCATCGTAGATGTCTGAATAAAAGCTTTGACCTCCTGGTAGCCCCTGCGGTCCTGTATTTCCAGTTGTTCCTTGTGGTCCGGCAGCTCCAGTTAATCCTTGCGGGCCCTGCGCCCCATCTTCGCCGTCTGGTCCTTCGATACCAACACCAGCCGGACCTTGCTGGCCAGCTGCGCCTTGCGCACCGGTTGCGCCAGTATTGCCTGTGATACCAGGAGAGCCTTGGTCGCCCTGGTCGCCGTCTTGCCCATCCCATCCGGCCGGGCCAACTACGCCTTGTATGCCTTGCGCGCCGGTAGCGCCAGTTAATCCAGTGAGCCCAGGCTGACCGTTCTGTCCGTCTTCTCCGTCAGACCCATCCCAGCCAGGAGCACCTGACGCTCCAGCCACACCGGTAGCTCCAGTCGCTCCAGCTTGCCCTTGAGGTCCAGGTATCGACATCGGGGAATCTGGATCATCGCAGTCTACGTTTGGAGGGGGCGGAACTGCAGGCAGTATTGTCGGCGGCATCCTTTCCCACACTGGAACCCCTCCAGTGCCAACCAGAACATACCCGGCCTGAGCATTCGTAAGAACAGTCCACCCAGTACCGGCAGAACCGCGAACTGGTATTTCTCCTACTGCTACCCCAAGACGGTCCAGGTCATTCTTATCGAACGGACGAATGACAGGCATATCAGGGTCATCGCAGTCTGTCTGGATAAACGCCGCTCCTGGTAATCCCTGCGAGCCAGCCGGTCCAGCAGCGCCAGCCGGTCCAGCAGCCCCTGGGGAGCCCTGAGAGCCGTCCTCGCCGTCTGTGCCATCCATGCCAGGGGGTCCGGCCGATCCAGGCAAGCCTGAGGCTCCTGCTTTGCCTGCAGCCCCTTGGATGCTCCAGCCGTCCTGTCCGTCGTCACCAGGGTCGCCTTGCGGTCCAGGTGGACCTTGGATGACCGGCAGAGTGAGCGGCAGGAACTTCGCTGATGTGGGGCTAGTCGCGGTGTAGATGGTGCCGGTCGTGAGCCCGGAGAATGCTGGCGCAGGCGCGGGGACGTTCTTCCACTCACCGCCTGAGAACCCGAGCACTTGCCCGTCTGTCGGGCTCGTGAGATCCACCCCGGCGAGGTAACCGAATGGTAGGAAGCCGAAGCCTGCCTGTGTCGATCCGCTCGCGAGTAGCACTTGGCCGACGTCGAGCTTCTGCACGAGGAAGTTTGGAGTGAGCGCAGGGTTCGCGAACTGCGCCGGTTGCATCGGGAAGAGTGTAGGCTTGTCGGTGATGTCTGCCCAGGATACTTGCGCGTCAACAGGCTGCCAGCCGTAGCCGACAGCTTCCTTCGTCAGGACATAGCCGGTCGTTCCGCCACCAGGGACTGTGCCACCAGCTTCGTTGATCGCGCTCTGAAGCGCAGTGACGCGATCCTGCAGACTGAGCACGTCTTGCATGAGCCTATTTTGCTTTTCGTGCTCATAGGTCTTGGTGAAGTTGATCGGTATGATTCGCGGAGATGCGACAGGATTGACCATTACCTATCGCCATCTTCGCCCGTTTGTGTACGCCACGTTCCCATTGTCCACGGGATACCAGCGGTGCTGCCGAGACCAGGAGCGGAGTCATAGACGCGTATCGCGATCTGTCGGCCTTTGGCGCGCGCGCTTACCTTCTGCGTGAGACCAGTCACTGTGTATGGTCCCTTGAGCTTGTAGGCATCAACAGGGTATTTGCGGATCTTCACCACGACCTGGATAGTGCCTGGGATAGTTGAAGGCGACGTAGTTGCTGTGCCTGCGTGCGTCTCGCCATTCGCCACAGCGTTATCCAAGGTGATTGTCGTGACGCTCGATGCAGAGCACACGAACGTGCCGTTGTCTGTGCTGTCAGCGAACCCAGTGATAACGAAGGTAAGACCAGCGAATGCATTCGAGCCGCCTCCGGTGAGCGTGCCCGTGTAGATCGTTGATCCGGCATCAGCCACACCAGCAGCTGTGAGTACGAACGGGCCGACAGTCGCCGTGCTTATAAGCGTGCCCTTGAAGTTCGGAACCATGTGGTGCGTGTTGACTAGCTGTCCAGACTGCATTACGTCCACGTCCCATGACTCGATGAACTCACCGAAGTTCGGCGAGCCGTTCGCAAGGTTGCCTGTCTCGTGCTGATACATGCTAGAAGTGTTGGCAGCCGTGTTGTAACAGAACATGTAGGGCGCGAAGAACTGATCCGACACGTCATGGCCGCATGAGCGGTTGATGTCGCCCATGTTGTTTCCAGACGCGCCCTGACCTAGCCATGTGCCAGTGCTCCACACGCTCAGCAGGAAGTTGTAGCAGACGTAGGAGTCGTTCTCGCCAGTGCCAGCAACGCTCGGGTAAACCCACCAGATCTCACTGAACGTGCGATTGACGAACGCGAAACACTTCTCAGACTGCTGCAGATCGAGGTTCGTGCCGGTCTCCGGTGACCCGAATACCTCGTTCCACACGTCGCACGGCATCACTGACAGTGTGCCGTTGTAGAGCATGAAGTTGTCCACCGCCATGAGGTAGCTGATGCCGTTGAAGTCCACGGCCGCGTTAGGTCCCATTGCGCGCGTGCTCTTGCCCAATCCAGTCGATGCATACACGTTCGTGTCGCCGGTAGGAGTGAAGTAGGCGCAGCTATCTGTGCAGGCAACGAAGTATCCGCCGCGAGTCTTCGTCACGGCGATGATGCCTGAGCCTGCATTCAAGCGTAGGTCCCCGGCGTTGTTCGTAACCGCAGGGAACCATGTCGTGTAGTCTTCAGCCGCGCACCACGCGATGTAGTTCGGATCGAGCGTGCCTGTTGGCTGGTCGTCAGCATTGAGGATGCTCGTGCCGAAGCAGATGATTTGGCGCTGGTCAGTCGCAACGATTACGACGTTGTTGTAGAGCGGCGCGTTCGGCGAGATCAGTACTGCTGCGGCCCCTGGTCCTGTGGAGTGTTTCCAGATGTAGATGCTGCCTCCGCGAGGAGACGCAATGAGATCCTCCCCCCAGTTTTGTAGGGACCACATGCCAACCTGGGACCAGAGGTTTGAGACTTGAGAATACGGTGAGGATGATCCTGAGTGGATAAGTCCATCACGGGGTGTACCCCACGTACCTGCGCCCCAGGTGCCTGTGCCCCAGCCGTATTGGAGGACCGAGCTTGCTTCCATCGAGGCAACATTGTATTTAGCGCTGCCTGTGCCGCCGCCAGCGCCATTTCCAGTAGCAGCATTTCCTGCAATGATGGTGTACTGCCCTGGTGCATTGACGTCGTATATTTCGTATTGTCCATTGAGCGTTACCCCGTGGAACGTTGAGAAGCCTGCGAACGTGACGTAGTCACCAACCTGCTGATTGGTGTAGTTGGTATCTATGACTGTGACAGAAGTTGAAGTGTTTGTAGTCGTGAACGGATTCGTGAGCGTACCGGTAGAGATCACAGGAGTGATGTCATAGATCGTGCCCTGGTTGTAGATGTACAGGTGTGAGTTCGTGCCAATCGCAGTCCACTGCTGACCATCGAGCGACTGCCAGTCATGCGTATTGCGGCATGCACCTACGATGGTGCCAGGAGTGATGTCAACCCATCCGCCTATCTTCTGAGCGAGGCCGGATGACGGAGCGAAGCGCACGAGGTTTCCGAGCTTCCATCGCCCCTGAGCTTCGTTGTCTGCGAGCACTGACAGGATGCCTGGAGCAACCTGCATCGGCAGCATATCGTCTTCGATCTTTTGCCGTTCATACGGTAACTTAAGCATTAGCCGTACTTCTGCTTACGTGCCGCTCGCGATGCCGCGAGGGTCTGCGCTTGCTGAGCAGCTGTTGCGCGAGCCTGAATGTGCGCCTGCAATGGCGTGACGTTGTTGTTGGTAGGCGTGAAGCCAGTGCCAGTGCTGGTGCTCTTCTGTGTGTTCGTGGATGAGTCGCCGCCTGCAGCGATCCATTGTCCGTAGCCATTCCAATAGCCGCCCGTGCCGCCCGTTTCGCCGCCAGTGTTGTCAGCTAGCACGCCGCCTGCTACGGTCGGAGCAGCAACCTTTGCGATCTGACCGGCAACACCACCTAGACCGCTGAATGATGATCCAGCTGACGGTGACGGGAGAGAGTTGAGCAACGAACCGCCAGCGCCTTGAACGGCTCCGGCCACACCGTTGCGCAGATAGCCAGTAACTCCCCCTGCTATGGTGCTCCCCACTCCAGATGGGATATTGATACCTGTCGAGCCACCAATCGAGCTACCAACGCTGCTGATTGCGCCCTGAACGTACGGCTTGAGCGCGGCCTCTCCTGCGTCTATTGCGCCACCTACGAGAGACTTTCCGATACCTTCGCCTTCAACTAGATCTGTCGCGGTGCCCTGCAATCCTGCGATGGTTGCACCGCCAGCCGCCGATGCTGCTGTGCCAGTGAGACCCATAGCTCCACCTATGGCAGAGCCTGCAGCCCCTGCGGTGAGGAACATACCTGCAGCATCGATAGTAAACACGCCCATGCCGATGTTATTGTCGCGGTTCTGAGCTTCGTATGCTGTGTCGTTAGAGGCGTAGGTCGCTAGATCTGGATCTGTTCCCTTGCCTCCCTTCGTAGTGTTGTAGTCAGTAGTAGCGCTCGTGCTAGTGTCGTTGCCCCACTCAGTATTGAGGTCGCTGGGTCCACCGCCTCCACCTACCCTCCCAGTGCCGCCTGATGGTGTGCCACTGAGCTTTGCGATATACGGTTGAGCAGCCGCATAGAACGCTGCATACTGCTGTGATGTATTGATCGAGTCGCCACCGAACCCGGAGAGCGTTGCACCGTGCAGAAGGTATGCGCCACCGCCAGTTGAGTTAGCCAGGGCGAATGCTGCGGCATAGTTGCCTGAGCTGATGTCCTTTGTGACCTGCTGACCGTTCGTCGATCCTGCATACGTTTGCGCGCCGGGCAATGCCTTGGACCAGTTGATGACCGCGCTGTTGTTAGCAGCGTTTGGGTTGTTGACTGTCTTCGCATAGTCCGCAGCCTGAGCCGCAGTCATGTTGCCGCCGTTCATTACACCGTATGTGCCGCTCGTCTGGTCATTCACTAGAGCGCCGCCATACCCAGTAGACATTGGCTCGAAGATGCCACCAGGACCAGTTCCGGCGTCCTTGACGAGAGCGGCCGAACTGGCAGTAGCTGGAGGACTGTTTTGGATAACGACGCCATATCCATCTGTGGTCGAGCCGGTGCTGCTAGCAGCTGGCACAGTAGCGCCGAATGGGCCTGGCTGAGTCTTTGGAGCCGCTGCAGATCCAGAGCTTGTGCCAGTCGTCTTTGGAGTAGTAGTTGGCTTAGCACCCGGCACAGTAGGGGTGATCGTAGCCTTTGGAGTAGTGGACGTTGACGTTGCGAGCGGAGACGTTGGTGTGGTCGTCTGCGTAGTCGGAGGAGGAGAAGGATGCGCAGCCTCATACGACTGAAACGCGGTGAGCCCGCCGCCAGTAGCGGCCGTAGATGCGTTGGGGTTATTTCCCCCAGCGGTCGAGTATGACTGGTAGTCTGACGGTTTCGTAGACGCAGAATCGGCCTGTGCCGGTGCTTTAGGCGCAGCAGATGCAGCGGCAAGCGCAGGTTCGTTATCTGCTCCTGGTTGCAACCCTACTCCGGGGCGAGTGAGAGCAGCCATTAGCCGATTGCTCCCTTGACGTGCGGAGTCAATCCTCCTGTCTTGAAGGTCACCGCCGAAGAGTTGATGAGGACAGCGTTGCCAGCATCGCCAGCTGCGCCGCCTGCGTCAGTGTATGTGCCGCCACCGCCATCGCCGCCAGCCGTACCAGCTGCACCCCAGTTGCCGCCATCGCCACCAGCGCCGCCTGCCATGCCTGAGCCTGATGCATTGCCAGCGCCACCGGCACCATTGGCATCAGTACCAGCTATGCCGATGATCGAGCAGCCGCCATCTGTCGCCGGATATGATCCGGTGTCAGGGTTGATTGCGGTCGCGCCCTTACCAAAGCGCTGATTGCCGCCAGCACCGCATCCGCCACCGCCACCGTTGGCAACTAGTGTTGCTGCGCCTGAGTTAGCTGCGCCAAGTCCACCACCGCCTCCGCCTCCACCGT
>QGNH01000532.1_pt1 | contig 53366 bp, 121 predicted proteins | sample 1735481 | NCBI WGS metagenome assembly QGNH01 (sample SAMN09239004, study PRJNA386568) | Viral metagenome, whole genome shotgun sequencing project.
TTGTATAAATAAAGTCAGCACCAAAAGGCCGATGCTGCCGGTGGCGATCCATAATAGAATTATTTGGGAATTATATACTTTACTCCCTTGAGTCATCTATATCATGCTTATCCGGTTTAGACACACAGCCCTACCCCTAGTGGGTTAGTTCAAGATCAGGATCACCGGGAAAACTTAGAACCGTGCGCAGTTTCTTTCGACGCGGACGGTGTTTGCTGTGGATGGCGGTGACGCTTTTCGGTGCGCCCTTGGCGGCCCACTTGGTAAACGCCAGCAGCGCGTCAAGGGCAGCGTCTTGATCCCCTTGGCACTCGGGGAGACCGGGGACGAATAGGTCATCGCTCGTGCGGCTATGCCGCGCTACACCGCTAATAAAATCCATCAACGGCTTTTTCGGACCTTCGGCAAGCGGAAGCGCCTCGGGTGGAACCTCAGGACCAAAGCCAATGTGGCCGGAAGCGTAGCAAAAAGCGTGCATGTCATTCTCCTACATCTAGTGGGTTTCGTCGTTTGTGTGTGGCAACCGGATAAGCATTTTACCGCAGACGATGCACTTGTAAGGCTTAGCCGCCATCGTTCGCAGCCTCCGGTTCGCGGGCGAGCGTGTCCTCGTCGAGCGGCGCGGCGCTGTCGTCGGCGATCTTGTGTGGGCATTCCTCGACCCATAGGCCGACCGGCGGCTGCGCGCCGACGACGCTCAGTATCACGACGCCGCCGCGTGCGAGCATGACGATCTCGGCCTCTGACGGTGCCCACGTGCTGATACATTCCATGCGTTCGGTCTCTTTGAACTTCTGTACGCGCACGGATAGTGCGCCGCAGTTGCCATCTTTATCCTCGTCCCACTTCTCGGGCTTGATGAATTGATGCGTGGCGTCCTTTGTCGGGACCGGCTTCATTCGGCGTCCCCCTCGATTGGGTCGGCGGCGAACTCAGTGGCCGCTTCTTCGGCAGGATCGACCGCCGGACGTGGGTCGGTCGCGAGCGCAACAGACAGCTTGCCCGGTGGTTTCGCGGCGAGTTCGGCGACGATGGCCTTCATGAGCTTGCGCTCGTCCTTGTCCGCGCCAAGCTTCTCGACTTGCGCAGGCGACTTGAACTTCGGCTCAGTCCACAAGTCAGTGAGGCTGACTCCGGGCACGTCCTTGTTGACGCGCTGCTCGACGACGACGTTATCGACGGTGAACTTGCGGTTCGATTTGCCGCGCACGAGTTTGAGATCGCCGACCGGCGTTCCGTTCATGAGATGCGTCTGGATCGCCGCGTCAATATCGCGGCACCACTGATCGAGCAGCGGGATCAGTCTGCGCTTGCGATAGAGATCGTCGGTGCGCTCAGCGTCGATAGTGATAGTGTCGGCGGGAGTCAGCGCCTTGAACGTCTCAGGCATTGGGCCTTCGGACGGGCTGAAACCAAAGTCTTCGGCGGCCTCAGCCATCGCCAAGCCCTCGAACTCGGGACAGCGCGTCTTGGCCGGGCACCACTCGCACCAATCGCCAGCGCGGCGCGGCGCGTTCGGCGCGCTCACGGCGTCGGCGGCGGCCTTGATCTCGATCTCGTAGATCGCCAGTTCGTCGCGCGTGAACTCAACAGTGCGAACCGCGCCTTCGGCGTGCGGCGCATTCGGCTGCGAGATTGTGACGCGCACGCCCTCGCAGTCGGGATGCTCGTGCGCCACGCCGACCGCGTAGTTCTTCAACTGATCGTTGTCAGTGACCTCGACGACGACCCGGCCATTCTTGTGATCGAGCAAGTGAGCCATCCCGAACGGCTCGACTGCCGTGAAGTCGGCGGTGCCGCCGCAGCGCGGATCGAGCCACGACATATCGAGGAAGCGTTCGGCGAAGATTTCCGGATGAAACATATCGGCGACGATACGGTCGCACTCGTCAATGGTGGTCTGCACACCGTTGACCATATCCTCGTTGACCGGGAACGCGAACCAACCGTCGCGCTTGTCGAGCGCGCCTTCGGCACCCGGCGCGAACAACTCACTCGGCTCGTCGCCAGCCTGCTTGACGTGTACGATGTAGCCGAGATACTCGCGAGTCTCGTGCTGGTTATTCAGGATCATCGTTTCGATGACTTTGTGCGCAGCGGTGCCCATCATCGCGGGCATTCCGCCGGTCGATGGCTCGTCGCCAATGAGCGCCACGCTGCCCGCACAATGCATCCATCTATGGGCTGACGAAGGCGAGAGTTTCGCGTGTCCAGATGTTGAAAGTTCTGTTGCCATTTAAGCTGCTCTCAAAAAACGAGTTGCATGAGTAGAGCGTTCCAGATACGCAGCGCGCATTCGGCATTTAGCAGCATCGCTCGCGAGTCCTATTCCAGAATTGCAGCCATCACAGCACCACCCTAAGAATGCGCCGGTCTTGTGGTCGTGGTCGAGTCTGAGATTATCTCTCCCAACATGCGTTCCGCAGCTTTCACAGTTTCCGTGAAGCGGGCGCGGCGGGCAGTCGATTTCGCGTGGCGGTGCTGCATATCCTCTTAGCTGTGCATTGCGCACTCTTTGCGCGTCCCGGTGCGCAATCTTGTACTTATCCGTATGCCTACGAGCACTGTGCTGTATTTTTATGCACTTCACGCAAACGCCAGTAGACGTGTAGCGTTCGGTGCAGCCGCATCGGCATGGCTTCCCGATGTAGCGCACTTTGCCAGTTCTGCGCGCTTCGACGCGAGGACGTTGAGCCATTTATCTCACCGTGTCCGTTCTCGAAGTGATGACCTGTCCGCTGCCATTGCAGATGTGACACGTCTTAGCGCGCATCGTTCCGCGCGGCGTCCGCGCCCGCCTTACATTTTGCAGTCTGCCCATGCCATCGCAGGCAGGGCACGCGCCGAATTTTGTGGTGGTGGTCTGTTGCGCCGGTTTCGCCGCTGGCTTTACAGTTGGTTTTGTCATGCTCCGCCCGCTCCCTTTGCTTTGTTTCGGCCCTTCTTGCCGGTGCCCGCCACGGCATTGCCGCGTGCAATCGTTTCGATGTGCATCTCGTGCTTATGACCGCCCATGCGCCGCTTCGCCTGTCGATTGGACAGGCCGTATTGATGTGCGTATTCCTCGACGCGGCGATTAGCCATTGTGGTCCTTATCCGGCGCTATGAGATGCCGAAACTGTTCGAGCCAAGCGAGCCAAATGTCAATCCACCGTTTCAGCATTAGATCAGCGTCCCGGTCGCCAAAAGCGCGACTACGCCGACCATGATGATAAGGCCGACAATGATCGCGAAAGTGCTGTGTCCGCTTGGTGTCATTCTGCGGCCCGATAGATGATTTCGACGCCCGTGTCAATGAGGTTCACGTTAAGGACATGGCCGGGTTGCGGCGGCGCTATACTGAGCCGCGTCGTTTCGGTCGAGTCTTTGTCGAGAATAACGCATTCGGCCCCGCCATTGGCGAGCTTGAACGTGACGGCACGATAGCCGCCGGGCGCGACTGAGATTATGATGTGATCCTTGGTGACCGGCTCGACTCTCGCTTGCGGCGCGAGAGGACGGTGCGGACACTCCGGCGAATACTCGCTCGTGTACGTGCCTATGCACTTCGGACAGCGAATCGGCTCATCGTAATCGCGGCTGCTCATTCGTCTTCCTCGTAAGTGCCCGGCACCATCCACTCGCAGACCGGTTCGTCCGGTGCCCATGGCCTTGAATAGATAACGTAGGCGCAGCTTGCGCCGTCGCCCCAACCGAACCCGTAAAAGAAGTTCATCATGGCCGCCTTGTCCTCTTATTGAACGCTGAGAGCGCCACTGCGATTATCATCCCGATTGCGAATGAAATCGGCCAGATAACAAGCGCAAAAATCTCGATTGTCCACAGCGAGAAAGTTTGCGGCTTCTTAGTGGAAATGGCTCCCAAGAAAGCGACAGTAAGCCCGACTAGGAAGTACCATTTCAAGAACTCGATCATGTGACTTTCATCCCGGACAGGCTCGCGTAGATGTACGGCGCGGCCTTGATCGTGAGCATCGACTCGTCCACGATTCGGTCAAGCAAAATATAGACCTCGTTGTGCGTGAGACCTTTTTTCTTCGTCTTGATCTCGACGGTGACGCGGACCGTCACATTATCATCGGCGGCAACAATGGTTTGCTTGCGCTTCATCGTGCGTCTCCATTTGGCAGAGCAATCGGCGGCATTCGCGCAATCATTTGCTTGCGCAACTTGTAGACCAAATCCTTTTGCGCTTTCCACAGCGCCTCGAACGCGATACCAAGCGTCTGCCCGCTCACTTTACCGCCGTGCGTCGAAAGTGTTTTCCATTCGCCTTTCGGGTCCGGACCTCCGAAACCGCCGTGCTCGACGAGTTGCTCGACTCGAAACGTCAAGCCGCCCTCGTCCATTTGCGTAACGCGCAGGATGCGTGTCGGGACAGCGTGCGCGATCACGCGCGCGGGCGGTTCGCACTTGTTCAAGAGAGCTAGAAGCGGCGCGCTCGGCGTATGGCTCATAAAATATCCCTAAGCGGATCATCATAGACTAAGCTGTCCCAAATTTGCAATGGTGTGCTGTGCAATTGGGGGCGAATGCTTTTCCTATTTTCTGGAAAGGTCGTTGTCTTGATACAAATGTCGGCTCTCGCTGCGCGCCGGGCAATATGTCCATATGCGCGATTCTCGTGAGTCGGCGGTATCCCTCGTGCATCGGCGAGTGCGTAAACGTCATCCGCTGTGAAATTCCTATGCGTGCGGGCCACTTCAACAGTGAGCGCGTACATCGCTTCTTTCCATTCCGGACTTGCACCGCGCGCTGCTCGTGCGATTCCTTCGGTTGCTAATTGGTCGCCCACGGTGCTCACAGCTTGTCTCTCCAATCGAGATTTTTGGTCGGGATATCCGGACCATGTTCATCGCGGTTACGCTTAGCAGCTTCCGGGTCACGAACGGCACGATAGTTTGCCACAGCGTTAACGAGCATATCGAACTTCTCGGCGACAAGACCCCCATTCGGGCGCACGTATGCGAGTGCCGCTTCCGCGATTTCTATTAGGGTTTTGTCGCTCACTTCGCTCTCCGCTTGCGCTTTGGTTTTGCCGCAGACCTCGGGGGCTTTCTCAGTGGCACCACATGGATCGGAATACGACAGTGGATGTTGCGCTTGATCGCGAGATTGACAGCTTCCTTGGCCGACCGATTGCAGTCCATCGCCGTCAGCGCGTGAGCAGCGCCAGCGCCGACCGCGTGATAGCCCTCGGTGACCTCGAACAGACTGCCAAGCCATCCCTTCGCCTTGTCATGAGAGATCGAGACATTATAGACCTTGCCTTTCGGCAACACGAGCACAGCGTCATAGTCGAGTGCTAGGTCGGCGAGTTGCTTGCGCGTCGGGAGACTGCGCGGCGTCTTCGCGTGCGCGAACAGGGCTTGGACATGGCGGCTGTCATCGTCGCCAGCTTCACCAAGCAACGCGCCGGATGCGAGGCGCGTGATCTTGGTCCGACGAGTCATGACCATGCCGTCTTCGTCAGCCCATGCGCTGTCGCAGGCCATCATTCCGTTCGCGTATGCGATTGTGGTCACGACTCACGTGGCCTCCGGTACGGGTTCGGGTTTCCCGTCATCCCATGTGAGCAACAGCACGCCTTCGAGCGCGGTGCGCGCACGCACGGCGGCCACTACCGTTCCTGCGTCTATGAGTGGCGCAAGTTCGGCGGCAATGCCGCGCGGGATATAGCCAAGTTGCCTCTGGCCAAAATAGACCCCGACCGCGTTCTTATCGTATTTGTTTTCCGGTTCGCGTTTCAGGATCAGCGGCAAACCATATTGGTGCTGCAACTGTTTAATGATCGCGGTCGCGTTCTGATAGAACGTCGAGCCGGTGATCGAAACATTCCGAGAGACTTTCATCGTAACCTCCATGTAAAATTTGTGGCCAGTGTGGCATACGCCCGCCAGCCATCACAGTCCTCCTACCAAGCCGCAAGGCGGGGAGCAAATTCCGCTTGGTCATTCCATCTTGCTTATGGGGCGGTTGTCATGTCGTATCACGGTGGATTACGACCCGCCCCATAAGTAAGATGGTTGGGTGCCGCCCTCGTCTGCTTGCGCAGAACTTGGGGATAAGGTCGGCACCCGTTCATCGTGGCCCCTTGCCACGCATAGGCCGCCGTCAGCTTGTCACTTCAAGGCTGAATAACGGGACTGTGCCCCGGCGGATAGTGGCCGCCCGCTTACGCGGTCGGATCGTTCTCGTCGAACTCGACCGCAGCCGCAGTCGTGTCGCCAGTCGTGCCAGCCTCGCCGCCGGTTAGCGCACTGTTGCACGCTTCGTACACTTTATCGTAGTCGGCGGGCTTGAGATTGCTGATCTTCTTGACGCCGCCTTCGGTGTCGAGCAATTCGACAGCGGTGTCCTTGCCGAGACCATCGGTCGCGACGACCTTGCGAATGATCTCACGGACTTGGTCGATGCTGTACTTTCCGACCTGAGCAGGCGGGGCGGCAGCTTTGGCAGCGGCGGGCTTTGCAGCCGCAGCCGGTTTCGCGGCAGCCGCAGGCTTCGCAGCCGCAGCCGGTTTCGCGGCAGCCGCAGGCTTCGCAGCCGCAGCCGGAGTGGCCGCAAGCTTGGTAGAGACAGCCGGTGTCGGTGTCTTCGCGCCGCCTTGAGCAGCGGGACCTCCGGTTAGGAACGCATGGTACGCCCCCGCGCGGGCGACCACTTCGGCAGCGGTGCCGCCGCCGTGGATATTTGCCAATTCGAGAGCACGATGCTTGGGATCGTCGGACATGGGGACTTCCTTGGTTCTGAGGTTTTGATCGGTGGCGCGTTTCTATTCGCCTACGGGGTGAATGTCAAGACGGTTTGCGGAGCGGTGCGCCCCAAATCTCCATGCAACGGGTGGCGACGCCGCCGATCTTGCGCACGTGTTCGAGCGCATCCGTTGAACCCTGCGGCGCGTACCATGCGAGTTCGGCATCATTGAGCAGCTTCCGCATAATCAGGATGTGCTCGCCGACCGTGAGTTCGGGGAGACTTGAGTCGCGGTTCGCGTTTCCGCGTCCGGCGTCTTGATAGTCACGCTCGCTGTCGATTGCGAGATAGGCGTCGATACGCTTGTCATTTCTAGCCATTGAGATTTCCTTCCGTTGGTTTAGTCATTGAGTTGGTACATGAACGTGATGATGGCGATGTCGGCGTCAGTGCGACGCTCTATCGTGTCTTCAATTAGCTTGATCGCGTCTTCATTCGTCGGCATCGAGCAGTCCTCAATAATCGTGCGCCCGGCGATTTGCCGACTCCGTTCTCCGCCTTGCGCGATATACGCGACATACAGCTTCACGCCAGCATACCAAGCGCAGTCAGATACACGTCAAGGACTGCCGCCTGTTCGCGGCGCTCGTCGGCGTCCTGCTTGCGCATGGCGATGACATGGCGCAACGCCGTCACGTCAAAGCCAGTGCCCTTGGCTTCGGCGTACACTTCGCGGATATCATCGGCGGTGGATTTCTTTTCTTCTTCGAGACGCTCGATGCGCTCGACCATTGCCTTGAGTTGATCCTTGGCAAACCCGCTCGCAGGTTGCACGTCGGCGCTGGTCTTTTGATTATCGGCTTTGGTCATGGGGGACTTCCTTTTTGCTGTTCTCGATTACTCGCGTTCCTATGGACTGTCAAGCCTAGCTAGAAAATTCTTCGACTGCCGCGTTAACGCTCTTACCACTACCTGCTTCGGCGCGGTCGGTCTCATAGACCTTTGCATAGTTGACGCCTTCGATCTTGGTCGCGCCGGTCCCGTTGATCGCCCACAGAGATGCCCGCTCGCCGTGCGCAAGCCGGTGCTGACCTAGCGGCTCTCCCTTGAAGCGGTGGCGCAAGATCGACGTTATTGTCGTGCGCGTGCGCGTTGTGCGCGCGGCGCTACTCGGCAATACATCCACTACATCGTCGATAGTTATGATGCGAGCACTGAGCGGATATTCCCCGGCATGATCCATCATCCAATGTTCAAGATCGGTCAGACCAGCGAGGATCATCTCGCCCTTCGCTTCGGTGAACGGCGCGCGAGCTTGCCCGCTGTACTCACCAACGGCGCGGTGTTGTAGCTCATAAGCTACCGCCCCAATCGCTGCCGGGTCTTCGAGCAACTTGTAGAGCGCGTCGTAATACGCCTTGTCGTTCGGGACCGCATGCGTGCGCGCGACAAGATAGCGTCGGTCGCTGTTATCGAGTGAGATCGCCGCGTCGTCATTGGTCATCATGAAGAAGCCAAAGCAGTTGTCGATGGTGAACCGCTTGACGTTCTTGTCGTTGATCTTGATGCGCGTTTGCGTAATGAGCGGATGCAGCTTCTTGGCGACATGACCCTTGTCGATGGTGCGCAGTTCTTCGATAGTGATTAGCTTCGAGCGCAGCGCCCACTCATTAAACTGGCCATTGAGTTCATCTTCACCAATCGGCGAGACATTGGCTTCGCCGAGAATGGCGGTGAGCATCTCTGCGATGAAAGATTTGCCTGTGCCCTGAGTGTAGCCCGCGACAAGTAGCGCGTGCTTTGGCTTGCGCGCGAGGTTCTGCAACAGCCATGCGCACCAATTGAGCACATGGTCGCGCACGGTTTCGTCGGGGAACAGATACGCAAGATGTGCATTCCACAGCGCCGTGTCGCCGGGCGCAACGACGAGATCAGGCGCGCGATAGAGATTGTACTTTGTGCCTGCGGCAAAAATCTCGGGCTTGCCGGGCATGTAGACCATGCGCTCGCACTTCGGCATCGTGCTCTTGGTCCGCTCAAAGATTGTCTTTGATATCTTCGGGGCTTTGCCTTTTGCGTAACTGTAATAGTCGTCAAACTGCTCTTTATCCCACATCAAATCGAGGTCATCGCGTTTGATGAACCGCTTAGCGTCGGCAACGTGAACCCAATCCTCGCAAATTTGTGCGAACGACAGCACGGCGGTTTTTTGATCGAAAGGGATGGCGGCTTCTTTGGCCTCGACCTCCGCCTTCTTGCCGAGTCGTTCGGCCCGTGCCGCGTCGCTCGCTACCTTGTCGGCGTCGTCGAGCACCACCGGATCATCCGCGAAGTCAGCCTCAGCCGTAGCTTCGCCGGGCGCGTCGATGCTTGCATACGCATAGGCGTTCTCGACCTTCTTGTAGAGACCAAGATCGCCGTTGATCTCCCAAATCGGATCGCACGTGGGCCATACATTATAGTATTTTTCCATCAACGTCTTCGCGTTGATTTCACCGATACCTCTGCCGCGTAATTCGCACGCGACTTTGAATGTCGTGATGTCGCCGCTCTGTCCTTCAATGGCTGGCGGTGCATCGTTCTTCAAATAGTTGATCGCCCACGCGACGTTCTCGGGCTTGTCCAGTTCGACAACGGCGCTCGACTCGTTCGAGCTTGTATCGTTCTTCTTGACCTTGCCGAGATATTCAAGAAACCACTGTGGCGCAGGCACAACCGGCGCGTCGCTAACTGACTCGTAAGTGCCGCCGACTGCGAGCGTTTGGCCGGGGATCAATGAATAGTGCGGCGAGTCGAGGTCGCGCCCGAAACCGTTTTCACCTAGCGCAAATGAATGCAGCCCACATTTATAAAACCACTTGCCGTCATAGACGTAGTGGAGGCCGCCCGATGGTGTGGAGTTTGTCTCAGTCTTCTCGGCCCACCCGTGTTCGAGATCGAGCACGTCGTAAGTGTACTGTCCAAATTTACCGGGTTTGCGGTCAACGTCAACAACGATCAGTCCGGACTTCTCATGCGACAGTCCCCAAAAGCAGCCCGGCCACTTCGCGTGCCACTTCTTGATCTTCTCGGGATCGTTGCTCGCCGACTTGAGATTGTCTGAGATGTGCGGTGGTGTCTTTTTGCCCGCATGGATCGGGAACAAATATCTGTCGGGATGCCAAGTCAAGTAGTCGAGCGCGAGGTCGAGCGATGGTGTCATATGGGGACCCGCATGTTGCTGAGTGAATGCGTCAGTAGCACCACTCGCTCAAAACGTCAAGGAAACAACGGCCTTGACTTCGACGGCGCGGATACGATAGGCGAGAGGGGCCAATGGCTCACCACATCTTGTGTCAAGCTCAAAGACCTAAGTCTGCCATGAACGCCGACATTTCCTCGGGAGTTAAGGCGGCTTGCTTTGTCGTTGACTCCCAAACTTTTGCTAACTCGTCGTGTCCGATGTTCGTTTGCACCATGCGACCTGTCCAATGATATTTTGCTGAGACGCGGAACACTGCGCCAAGCCAATGTTGCGGAATGGAGAAGTCGATCAAGCCGCGCTCCACCATTATCCGATAGACTTGACCAACATGAGCGGTGCCATTCTTGGCGATAAGTTCGTCGGCAATCTCGCGCGCATTGTCAATGTGTCTGCGCCGCGTTGCCGCGAGCAGCCGCATGGCATCTTCTTCGCTGGTCGTATACGCCATTAGAGCACCGGCAAAAAGCAGCTACGAATCGTCTCGGCCTGCGCAATGGCGTCGTACATGGCATTGTGCGCGACCTTCTTCTCCGCCCATACGATCTTCTCCGGCGGCGTCATGGCGACGAGCGTGCGCATGTCGCGCACGTCGCGGAACTGCCACGGCACTTTGCGATTACCTATGCGATACATTTCACTGAGCAGTGTGATATCAAACGTCGCGCCGTTGCCCCACGGCATGAAGCGCCCGGCCATCACTATTGCTGCGAACTCGTCCACGCGGTTCAACGCGACTTGGAAATGAAAACCCATTGCTGTTGCCATGCCATTGCGCGCGTCGGCTTCTTGAGTCAGCCACCACGCGATAGTTGCCCATGACACGTGCATCCCTGCGTCCATGCACGACTGCGGATCGACATGGATCAGCATCGGCACGATCTCGCGCTCAGCCTCGTTGGTCGGGTGGCTGTTGAATGCAGCCAAGCCGATCTGTGTAATGACCGCGCCCGGCTCAGTGCCAAGCGTTTCGAGGTCAATGCTTAGGTCGGTGAACGTGTTTTGCTTTGACGCGGGCAGATCGAGTGAGTCTATCATTGGCTTCCTTTGCTTCGATGATGTCAGCGGCCACCGCGCGCCAGCGCGTTTTCATATCGACGCGCAGCTTGTCGAACTCCATGATGCGCGCGTCTTTGGAATAGCCGCACTCGCGCACAAAACTATCGTAAGCAACTTTGCCGAGATCGGTCATGATACCATTACGACCCATGAGAGGGACGCGAGTATGACGACCCCATACGCAAAGATATCTGCGGCGTCAAGGAGTGTCATGGTCCTCGGCTTTCCGCTTTTGATAGCCGATCACGGCCATGACCCACTTCACGATCTCGGGGCCACGCATGAATGCCTCTTGGCAGCGTGCGCATTGAACGCTTCCGTCTTCATGTACTACCACGTCTTCGGGCTTGGCTGTCTCAGTGGAGCGGAACGTGAGATTGCCGCAAGCCGGGCACGCTGCAAACGTATGCAGGCCGGGGTGACCAACTTGTTGCTTCAAGACACCGGCTTTTTCTTCGGGTGTGAGTTTCATGATGGAATATCAATCTCCGTTTCGAATGGCATCTTGCAGCCGTTGTGAAGCTTCGGACCAAACGTGTTCATCAATACCCACAGTTGCCACGTTGACCAACCGTCCGAGTCCTCGGGCGGCGCGCGGTATGTATACGGGTTCGGGACAAAGGCGTATAGCTTGTCATGCTGCGCACGATGAATGCGCCGACCTTCATCGGTTAGCTTCACGCGCACGCTGGTGTTGATGTTGATCTTCATTTGCGGAACACCAATCCAATGAAGATGCCGAACAGCACGATTATTTCAAGCGCCTGCCCGCTATCAATGCGCGTGAGCAGCCGAATGATTTCGAGGGCGTCCTCGTGCGTCATGTGAGGGCGTGCCTTATCGCTTGCTCGTCGGGCCATTCCTCGGGCGCATAATAGTCAACCTCACTACCGGCGCATCGCGCGGTGCGGAGCGTGTAATTCTGCGCGATCACGCTTGTTGATGCCGTTGAATCCGGTCGCATGTCCGGATGATAGTCCTCAAATAGCGCGGGCGCGGGAGCAAGCTTGCGCATAGTAATGTACCGCAGCGTTTCGGAAGTGTGCTCGCCGTCGAACTTGCCACCTATGCACTTGGTCATCGTGGGTGCCATTGCTGTGCATCCCATGCCTTGTAGTACGGGTAGCACTTGGATTGCTCGTCGCGCGGATCATCCGCCGGATCGAAGTTGCCCGCATAGAATCTGCCGCAGCCAAAGGCAGAGCCGAGTTCGGCGCGGCCATGATCCGCGCCTAAGATGAAGACGCCAGCCCCAATCAGGATCAGGCCAACGAATCCGCCAAGTATAATCCACCTGTCAATCATTTGGCCGGGGCATCCCATATTTTGCGATACTCGGCGCACCACGGACGCTCTACAAAATTCTGTGGCTCGTCGATGACGGGCGGCTTCACCATCGAGATTTTCCCGGCGATCAGACCACAGCCGTATGCGTTGCCGAGTTCGTAAGTCAGCCGCGTGACAGCGTACCGCTCGTGCTCAAACTCAAAGCCGCCACCGACCATGACGCCGAGAATTGCACCTATGATATATTTCATCGGGGGCTTCCTGTGTGCGGGGTGCGAGGATCGTGGTTCAACATGAGCGACTGTTCGTTGCCACATCCTGCGCAGATGAAAACTTCGATGTCTATGTCGATGTCCTCATTAGTGGCCTCGATCTTCTTGAGGCGCAGTTCACCCCCGCACTTTTGACAGTACGCGGAGAACGGGGGTGGCGTCAACTTGCGCATCGGAGCCTTCTATTTAGTCAGCATCGACTTGTCAAGGATGAATGGTGAGCCAACGGGCAGCATGATCGTCTGCACAGTCGGCGCGAGTTTCTGCACCATTTGATACTGCACAAGTTCGGGCGTGATCGACGCGGCCAGCGCGCGGTTTGCTTCCGCTTGCTTGTTCGCGTTGATTAGGATGGCTTCACCTGTGCCACGCGCGATTTCGATTGCTTGCAACGCCTTGTTGCGTTCGCCTGCAATCCGCTGTTCTTCGGCGAGCGCGTCTTGCGATGCGATTTGCTTACGCTCGATTGAGTCCTGAAACTTCGGGTTGAATGAAACATTGTCCACCAACAGGTCATCGACCACAATGCTGCGCGCGGCAAGCTCGTCACTGAGCCGCTTTGAAACCGCGTGACGGATTTGCTCGCGATGTGGAGCAACATCGACTGTGGAATACTTCACTGTTTCATCCTTGAACGCTTGCCGTATGCGCGGAATAACAATGATGTTCATGTAGTCGGCACCCACAGTGCGATAGAGCGACTCGATATCCTTCGGCAGCACGCGCACGTTGACAGTGGCATCGACGTACACGTCCTGACTTTCCTTACTGAATGACGCGAGATGGGATTCTCCCCGGAACGTCACCTTCTGCACCTGAGCGGTCGCGGGCCACACTGACTTCCACGGCGCAACATACTGCAAGCCCTCACCCGTCTGTCCAACAATATCGCCGAACGCATAGACGAGTCCGACGTGACCGGCGGGCACTTGGTAGACTGAGTTGAACAGTGACCATATCACGATGACACAGAACACGGCGACCGCCACGAACCCGCGCACCGCGCCGTCCGCTAGGTCCTTCGGCGCGAGCATCGCGCCAATCATGACAATGAGCAGGATGAACGTCGAGATCAGGTAGAACATTGGGGACTTCCTTCTTCCATGGTTTTTGGTTTCAAAATGGTATCTTAGATTGCTCCGCTACCACGTTCGGTCGGGCTTGTCTACTAGGGTGCGACAACGCGGTTAAATTGTTCTGCCGCCGCGTCGCCCATGCTAGGTTACCCCTTGTATTGTTTCGGCTTTCTCCGTCGCCATGATCGCCAATGACATGCTTCTTGGTCGGCTGCTCGATCTGCATTCGCTCGATAATGATGGCCTTGTGCATGTAGACCTTGATCTGTCGGCCACCGCCGCGCGTCATCCGCGTCGCATAGTATTTCTTCTTGCGCCGATCCATCGTGTAATGCCACGACCACTGGATCGCCCACTCATAATCTTCCTCACTCACCACGCAATAGATCGTGGCTGTGCTGTCGAGATAGATTCGACGACTGCCGGGCGGCTCACGCATTGCGTAAGAATGCCAACCGCACGCGCTTCACCGGGAACGGCTCATTGGCTTTCATGCAGTCGGCGACGAACTTACGCTCGTGATAGTTCGGCGTGCCAATCTTGACTCGAAGATCAAGCGTCTTCTCGTATCTATTTATTTTCCCGCGATAGGTGACGCGGTGTGCGCGGACCACTGTGCGCCGGTCCACAAACTTTGTGGCGGACTTCGCGCCGTTGATGACTAGCATCTCGACTACTTTTGGCAGGTATTTGAGATAGGTAAGATGGGCCGCGTTCGGTATGCTCATAACAAGCCTCCCTGTTTAGTGAGAAAACAGGCTATCTTGTTTTGATTGGGCTGTCAACCGTGCCGCCACGCGCTGCGCTCGCCGCTGTGCATTGCGCCTCTTTCGCTGTTCGGGATTAGCATCATATTTCTTACTATAGGCCGCACGCTGCCACTGCCGTCGTGATTGACTCGGTCCCGTATCCGGGACTTCACAGGCTGCAAAGAACTTTGCATCGGCGTGCTGCCACTCGGCGTCGAGCATCATTGCCTTGCGAATGGCCGCGCTTTGACTGTCAATCATCGCAGAATAACCTCATAAGTTTTCTCGACTATCTGCGCATTGAATTTTGTCAGCACGGTTTGCACTTCTGGCCAATAGCTTCTTGTGTGCGTACCCGGACGCCAATGCGTGACTGGCGTCGCGTCGATGACATAGATACCCGCATAGTTGAGCAGCTTGGCCCAAGCATAGTCGAGACCCCATCCCATGCCGGTCGGATCAGCCGTGAATGACGGGAGCAATGCTGTGAGAGTGCCGACGCGAAAACAAGGCATCATGCTTTCAACGAAACTTGTGCGTCGCGCGACGCATCCGGGCTGTTGCACAGTGACCGGATGTGAGAATATCGAGTTCGGTGTCAACGCCGGGGCTGACAATGCGGCGTTCACTTTGTCACTCCAATCGAAGAAGCGCGACCACGTGCCCGGCATCGCGAATATGTCTTCATCGACTAGCATGATGTTGCGATAATCACGCCACCAACGACTCTCAGTCAGTAGCGTATAATAGGCCGCGTATTTTTGTTCGGTGACGACTGCATCAACTGTTATGTCCGGCGGCTGCGGAGCCGACAGCGCACGGTACGGCATCAAGTGCAAATCCCAATTGCGATTTGGGTCGCCGTCGAGCCATGTGTGGTGCAGCGAGCGGTCGCTCGCGCTACAGATCATTAGGTTGTTGCGCTGACTATTGGTCATTTGGGCACCGCCTTGATGTGATATACGATCCGTCGCGGCACGGCCCGATTGGTGGCAGCCACCCGCCCTCGCATTTTGGATATTGATTGCGTCCGCATTGCTTGCACTTGATGTGCTCGGGCAGCATCTTGCCCCACGCACCGCCGCAGCGTGGCGTCGCGCCCGCTAATTCCAGAATGGTCTTGTGAACTTCGGTGGCTGTCAAGCCGCGCGGTATCACGAACCCACAATCCCAACAGATTTGCTCGCAGCTTCCGAAGTTCGTGAATGTGTGGCCTAGCACTTCACTCATTGCATTCTCGTAAAGCGCACGATCCACGTGAACAGGCCGCGCTCTTTGTTAGTCAGCATTTCCCAATGCGGCGGCGGATCGTCAAGCGACATCCCACGATAGATCAAGTAGGCTTTTTCGGCGAGCGCCTCAGCGCCATCGTTGGCCTTGGCCCTGCGCACTTGTGCGAGTCGCTCATTGATGCTCATTAGGTTCCTCTAGTATATCAGTGTCCGGCAAGTGATCGAACATGAACGTCATCGTGTCGCTTGCAATACCTCTTGGCACGCCGCACGCTCGCATGGTTTCAAAGACTGGCCGCATCCGTGCGATAAGGGCAGTCGTTATATCGACGCACTTGTCACAAGAGAATATCGTGAGCGTCTCGTCTTCCCACGTCAGCGTGCGCGGCTGGCCTACCGCACCACAGGTACATTTATGCAGTGGCACGATGTTGTTCATTCTGCCGCTCGCAATGCTGCCATCCAGCACGCAACGTCTATGATATCCTGCGCGCCTTGCTGCGTATCATGTACGGTATCGACGAACTCGTAGCGCATGGCGTGCGAGACAATCCATTTTGCATCGAGACCTTGACGCATTGACCAATTGCGCACTTCGGCATTGTACGCATCGCGTGCTCGTAGCGCGCGAGCACTAAAGCCATCGTTGGGCAATCGCCAAGCTGTCACCATCGTTGCTTCTTATCCATATCGGGCAATCCTAAGACGCAACCCAACTCTCTCGCGACGATCCGGTTGATCTTGCGCTGCCACCATTGTTCTATTGCAGTTTCTTGTTCGGGCGTCAACTTGTAATCAGGCGGACCACCGATGATGGTTAAGTCGCCTAGTCGAATGGTGATCGGCTCAGCCTTTTTCATTTTTCAAACGTCTTGTGCGCAGTTTGTCTCGCAGTCGGCGCAGCAATTGCATTTTGATTTTTTGTCGTTGTGCATGTCGTATAGATACGGGCAGGTGTGCTTTGGTGCAGCCGGGGCACCGCATTTGCATTTCCGTCGAGTGGCAACGCCGCGCATCGCGCCGGGCCGCCTTGAATGTGGTTTCATTGTCATCCCTTTGGATTGAGCAGCGCGAGGCCGCCAGCTATGAGCGCGCCGACGGTGAGCACGAAAGCCCATACGGTGACCACCATTGCCGCGCCGCCGCTGATCCACATCCCTGCTGTGATGGCGACGAACGGTGTTGCGATCATCGCCGCGCCGATGATTTTTCTCGCAGTATCAAAACGGAATCTCGTCATCGAGTACCTTTCGTTGTTCGGGCGTCATGGCTTCCCGCTCCGCGCGTCGTATAGCTTGGCCTCGGGCCGACCGCAAGTGGGCGGTCTCAAGGACATTCCAACCGGTTCGGTCAAGTCGTTCGACGCGGTAGCCGCGCATAAGCACCTGACCAATCCAGTTGCGCAGCGCCGTGGTTCGGTCGTATGTCTCGATCCCGACATCGCGGCCATGTCGAAAATTGTATTCGAGCGGGCACGCGATATTCTTCGGTGGCCCGACATTGTGGTCAATGCTGAGGCGGAACGGTGGGCCGCGCACGTCGAGCAGTTGCGCAGTGAGCGTGCGGATTAAAGCGAAATTGTTAGGGATCGCGGTCATGGCGTTGCGCCTTCTTCCCGCACGCGGCGGCAATGCGCACGTGACGCTGGCGTCGGCTCGTCGAGTATATGGCCATAGAGAACGCGGCCTTCGGCAATGGCAATGTCGCGGCGCTTGCGATGGGCTTCAAGCTGTCGATCAAGCTCCCGCTCGTCGAGCATCGCATTTATGCGACGTTGTCGGTCAATCGACATCTTCTCTGTTCTGTAGCGTTTTCGGTTGGCGACTTTCACGCATTGTGAGCATGTTCCGTATCTAGCAGAACGCTTTGCGTAGTGACCATGGACACAGGGGAGGCCCGTCTTATATGAGGTTGCCCCCTCCAATAGCGCCTGTTTTCTAGTGGCCCAATACGTCATAAACGGCGCATAGCACGGTCCGGGCCGGGCGTCAAGTAAATGATTTCAATGGGTTAACGCGGCGCGGTGACTAGGCTGTCAAGGCATTGGCTAGGTCGAGTAGACAAGATAACCTGCTGTTTTGATTGCTATTATTCGGGTTGTCTAGGTGTCTAGGTACTTTATTATATATTGAGTATAGTGTCAGTAAGGGTGTATACGGTAAATAGATGGGGTAGTATAGGCACTAGACCTAGTCACTAGACAAACGATCTAGTTGTTCAATGATAGCAGCGGTTTCTTGTTGTCTAGTAGTCCTAGTCAGAATAGGCGCGCTGCCCCCTATTTTGGCTGCATTTCGCTAAACTGCGCCCCGGTCCGGGCTAGAGTATTGAAATATGAGAAATGACAGGGCCTTCGCGTGCCGCGTTAACCATGTTGGTTTACCTTACCCGTGCGCGTTAACCATGTTTTGACCCATTTTGGGGCACTTTTGTCCCGTTTTGAGGCATTTTCATCATGATTTGGTTACTTTTCGAGGTTAATCGCCGCCGCATAGGTAACTGTTAAGGTAAACGGGCCGCGCCGCGAGTATTCATCATGAAGAAACGTGGTTAACGACGCGCGCCGCCGCGCCTGAGCGCCCATTTACCTTAACGCTTCACTATAGAGTGCCCTTTGTCAACCTTACTACTCGCATATACTATAACTATTCAGGTTAATCGGGCGTACCCTCCGGCGGAGGACCCCTGTTTACCTTAACGATTCATCATTAACGCGCTAAGTCGCTGCCAAGGCTCGCCTATTTACCTTAACGATTCACCATCGCACCCTCCGGCGCACCACCCACTGCCCACCATGGTTAATACGTCAAATTGTTCTTATTAACCATATGGTTAGATCATGCTTGACATGCTGCTGTGTACGTGGCAGCCCCTCTATAGTAGGACCCCTGTCCTATAGGCACTGCCCTGCACAGCCTGCACGCACGCACGCATAGGCACAGTGCAACAGCACGTTCATGCACATGCACAATGCACAGTGCAATTGATGCTGCTATCATTGATGATGTGATGATGCGATGTGATCGAGAGCAATGATGCGTGTCGAGCAATGAGGTAGGTCGCCCCCTGCTTAGGAGTGTCCTGCTAGGTACTGTACGCATGAGCTACGGGGTAGGACCCGGAATGCACGGCAAAGTTGAAAAGGTCATATGCACTACGGTATGCGCGTCCTTTCGATTTTGAACCTTAAACCCCAAAATAAAAATAAACCAATATGAAAAATGAAACTTGACACTGGATTTATCGACATGCTACGCAGCAATCATGAATGATGTACGAGACTACGGCAAGCGTCGCCATCGCGACTCGACCGCTGCACAAGCAACGAACCCCCGCGCTTGGAAATTCCCCCGCTACCCCGGCGACGCAGTTCGCATTATGTACCTGCAACGCAACAATGAGATCGGCGACGTGCGCATTCAGGACTATGGCGCAGACTGCTATCACGTCGCGGCCTTCACGCCCGGCTACGGCACGAGCGGCCCCGGTGACACGCCCAAGATGAACCCGGATCATTCTGAGTGGTGCGCGAACGTAGCCCATGCCAACGCTGAGTTCGAGTTGCGTCTCGCCCGCGCGCACGCGGAAGGTTGGAAGGATCGCTCATGACAAACCCCCGGACAGTGGCAGCGTGGGAGGCGCTAGGATTTCGCATCGTGGAAGCTCGCGAGATCGACAAGTACCCGCGCATCAAGTTCGAGCCGCCCCCACAGCCCCGCTCGCAACCGGCCCGTCCGCGAGCGGCACGAGTGCGACACCGCGTACCCAACGATGGCAGCGTGAAGTACCGTCGAGCTATCCTAATGGCGGACCTCCGCGCCGCTCGCTACTGTCGCAAAATAAAGGACTCAGCATGAGCGACAAATGGTTAGGCGACCCCACTCGCGTCGCGCACCTGCAACGCAACGGCGAGATCGGCTACGTCCAGATACAGGACTACGGGACCGGCCACTATCGCGTCGCGGCTTTCACACCCGGCTATGCGACAAAATACATTCACCCCGATGGCCTGCCCAAGATAAATGCAGACCGTCACGTTTGGTGCTCGTCGATAGCCGAAGCGAGCGATGCGTTTGACGCCATGCTTGACAACGCGCACGTGATAGGCTGGAAGGACTACACGCCATGAACCGGTTGCCATACGACGAAGCAGTGAAGCGCCGCCCGTCCGGCGCGTGCTACTGTAACTATGATGACCGCGAATGCTATCGACGCGGCCATTGGAGCGCGATGCCGCTGAAAAAGCCGCCAGTCCCCGGTCGCTCTTATTCAGATGCCGAACTTGGCGTGCGCCTCGACGACATCCGCGAAGCGGCAGTGAAGCTACTCATGCCGGGTCAATGGTTCGCCGTTCGCGCTCGCGCTCGCAAGAAAGCTATCGAGCGCAATCTGGCCAACTCAAAACGCCCGGACGTGTCCGGCGCGAGCGCCTGTCATCGCCCATTGTTCGAGGACCACTCATGACCATCGCGTATATCTACATCGCCGGAGTCGTCATCTTATTCCTGATCCACTTTAGCGGGGGCAACTTGCGAGGCACCGCGACCGTCACTTTGACATGGTTCGCGCCACCGCGAAAGTTTCGCATACCCGCAGTCGCGGGGGCAACGATCCTCACACTCTTGTGGCCAATCATTCTCCCGATCCAAATCTGGAACAACCGCCCATGAAACACAAAACAAAAAAGAAGCCGGTATTCTGGCTGCGCGAAGACGTGCGCGGGCGAGCGTACCACATTGACGTGAAGCTGCGGCGCGGAACAGGTCTAGTCCTCTCCGTCGAGAGCGGCTGTCGTCACTGGCACGACTTCACTGAGGCGCTGGCGCACTACGCGGGCGGCGGAAGATATGGCATTAGCCGCTGGCGCGAAAACTCATACGTCATACCCGATAGCCCCATGGGCACGAACGCGCAAATACGAGACTGCTCGCTGCTCGCGCTCGCCCGCCTTGCGACGCGCGTCTATGCCTATCAGGAAAAAATGGAGCGGAGACGATGATGAAACAAGTTATGGCTCACGAACTCGTGGACTTGTCGCAGATCAAGAACAAAGCGATCATCCAAGGACAATGCGCCGCGATCAATCCGATACTGCTCGCCCGGCTCATTGCGACGATCCGCCATCTCCGCGTCGTCGTCCGCCGCCAGCGCGACGCCATGCGCCCTTGACATCCATTTCGAAAAATGCTTCACCGCTTGCTCACAACATGGAGTCCCCTGAGATGCTGACATTCAAGAAGACCTTCGAGGATGCTAAGACTGTATTTCAAGATGCCGTCGATCAGCGCGAGACCTTCATCCACAATCTGCTCGCTGTCTTCCAAGCTGATCGCCTGCGCCCCGTTGGTCTTATCACGGCGCTCAATAACCTCGCCACCGCGCAGGATGACTTCGACGCCGCTGAGAAAGAGATGCTCCGGCTCGAACATATCGAGCACGTCACCGACGAGATCGTCGATCCGTTCCCGCCACGCATCGCTGAGAAACTCCGTAGCATTGGCATCGACGCCGCCGCGCAACGGGAGCTTGCCAACGAGATGCTCGCCGACGCGAACGGCGGCCCGGAAGCCATGCGCGCCCTGCACGAGAACGCGCGACTCGCGGACAAACCCGCCGACGACCGCGTGCGACGATGGCTCGAAGGCGATTGGACTATCGACGAACCTGCTGAGATGCCGGACGCGCCATGGCGGACCGCAGACATCGGCGGGGGCACAGTCGAGTTCGCGCCATGGGTCGATAATGCTGACCTTCGCCGCGATTTCGCGCACGCCCGTAGCGCCATGGAACGTGGAACGACGATGCACAAAATCCTCGAAGGCGATTGGGCCATCCAAGACGATCCGGCGCAACGGCCAAGCCTGCACAGCGATGGCCACGTTGGTCCGGTCGCGGAACACTGCGCCATATGCGGCGGCGCGCTCGACGACGACGCGGCATTCGTGCCCCTGCACGATATTCTCGAAGCGTTGACGCAGCCCGTGGTCGAGTGCTGTTGCGGCAAAGGAAACAATACGCCAACGGGCAAGCCTTGGTACTGCACCAAACACGGCAAGTGGAGCGACGAGCCGCTCCCGCGCAAGTCCAAGACGGACACAATGATCGACGAGATGCGCGCCGAAGTCGAGGCCGCTTGGAGGAAAGACGACGAATGAAAGCCGCACTCGCCATCGCCGCGCTGATCGCACTCACGATGACCGGGTGTAGTAACCCGGCGACGTTTCAGGAAGGGGCGCACGGCTGGATACAGATTCCGCCGCGTGAACACGACAACCGCATTCTAATGTACCGCGCGCCGCACATCGCCGCGCCCGTCAAGACGAGGGACTGCTAATGTTCTCGACGGTGTTTGGGCTGCGCGTCATCATCGTGGATTTTGTTCCGCGCGGCTGGCGACGTAGCGCACACTGCATCCTGCTCACGCAAGATGAACTGTGCTCAATCGCGCGGCGCACGATCCCGCCCGCAGTCGTGGAGGGCCTATGAGTTACGACTACGAGACGCAACGATCATTTGTTTTCACGGAAGCCGGACAAGTCATGTTCTTGGCGATCCGCGACAAGGCACAGGAACTAATAAAGGTCGCGGGCGCGGTCATGTCGGTTAAGCTGATCGCCTGCACGAGCGGCGACACATGGAACATGCTCGCGTGCATTGACCGGCTCGTCGAGCTTGGCGAGCTTCGCGAACTTACAGGCACCGCAGTTGCCGGGCAACATCGCGTATTCGTTTCGCGGAGGGCAGAGTGATGCACACCTATAGCAAAAGCGGTGACGGCAGTTTTGATGTTGGCTACTACTTGCGCAATCGAGTTGGCGACATCGAGCAAGACGAGTGGGTTCAACTCAGCAAGCACGACAGCGAGCGGCGGGCAATACAACGAGTCAACGCGCTCAATGGCGGCGACGGTAAACCGGGCATATGGGATGATGAACGTCCCTGACATCCCGGAGGGGCCACGCAAGTTCTACGCGGTCGTGCCGCCAAGCCACCCCTTCGCGCACTTCACGAAAGCGGAGTGCGAGTATTGGTTCGGTCACGACATCGAAGTGCTGATTCAAGGAATGATACCACGGGAGTTGAAGTCATGATGCACCTTTGGCCGTCGATGGACTATCTGTTTTATTTGGCGGTAGCCATATGGGCCATGTTCTACGTCGCCGAGATCGCGAGCTTTTGGGAGCGCCCAAGATGACCGCTGTCTTTTACATTCTCGTCGCTCTCGGCGCGTTCCTTGCGCTTGTGATGGGCATAGTCATGTTCTTCATCGTGGTCGTGGTCATCGTCGCGCTAAGCGAAGTATTTTGGGACGCTATACGGGGCCAGCAACGCACTGGCGCGATGTGTCCTAGATGCGGACTGTTCACAGTCTTCGGAAAAAAGGGAGAGCGCGTCTGCACAAGTTGTGGCGTGCATGAAAAGCCATGGCAATGACAGCACGCGGCGGCCAACAAGACGGTCCGGACCCGCTCGTCGATAGAGATTGTGGATTGTTGGACGGCAATTGCAAATGCCACACCATCGCAGAGTGTAAGCATTCTCGAACGCGCGAGATCGTGGACGAGATGACGTTGAACGCGGATGGTTCAACCACCACTAGATTTTATGATCCTAGGTCCGGCACATCGCGAATAGAGACTGTCCAAAGTTGGCGGCAGCGGCGCGTGCGTGCCAATCGCGAGCTAGGCATCATGGTTATCTACGACCCTTGGTCGAAGGCCCCGTACAACAAGCCGTGGGTTATGCACCCGTTCGATGGGTGCTTTGGTGATCGCACATCTCCGGCTTCAATGTGCAGTTGGGTCGTGCCCGGTACTTGGCCGGAGTGGATGCTATGACACGTCGCTCACCATTGCACCGCCCGGCTCCAAAGGGATCACGTCGCGCGAACGCGCAAAAGCCGCCGCCGATCAAGATTTTGAAAGAGGCTCGGCATGTCGAGCCTGTCCGCGACTATACTAAGAAAAGAAAATGAGAGCCGGTCGTCCTCGCAATATAAATCGGGACATCGCCGATCTCAGCGGCGACAGGTTCTATGAAGGCTCCGCATGTTGGTGTGGCAACACGCGACGCTACACCAAAGGCGGGCGATGCGTTGACTGCGCCATCGCGCAAGCTCGCACGCAATCCGCCTCGAAGCGCAAGCCGAAGGTCAAGCTCGCGACTCCGGCGCAGCGCGCCATCATCGGCATCGGCAATCACACTCGGGCCGCATCCGGTATCAAATTTCCGACCGCCGCTGAAATAGACGCTACGCCGATGGACCCGATCTCGCAACAGATCGCGGACCTCGCTGCACGCGAAGAAATCAAGACCGCCGAAGAAGCCTCTCGCGCCGAGAAAATCGCGGCCATTAACCGAATCGAGACCGGCGGCTTGACACTGTGCGGCATAAAAGTTAGTGAACCGGAGATGGCTGAATACGTTCGAGCCAGCATCATACCGGATCGGTGCAAGGCAAATCTTGAGAAGACCGATGAACATTGACCGCCGCAGTTTCATGATCGGCATCGCCGCAGTCACGGCGGTCAGCCCGGCTATCGTGGAAGCAGCCATACAGCCTTACGCGAGCGGCGGATACATCGACGGCAATGCGCTCGCGACTCTGTGGATCAACGGCGAGCGGTCCGGCGCGGCGCTCGCGTGCAACGTCTTTGCCGAAACGGAGGGCCAGCACGTTATTTGGCGACTCGACCGCGCGCTTGATTTTGCTTGCGAGCATAATGGAACTGGCGTTGTGCGCTTCACAAGTAAATGGGATACCCGCATGTGGTGTCAGGTGCCGATTGATACGCCAATCACTGTCGGCTGCAATGTCAGGGTCGCCGAACCACCGACCGCCGCAGAACTGGCGGAGCGCGAGAAGGAACGTGCTGAGCGCGACCGGATTGCACTGTTTGACGAGGACGTGTCATGAACTCGCTGCGCAACTACGCTCTTGAACGCGCCGGTCTCAATACCGCGCGGACTCCCGTTGCGCTGCCGCCGCCGAAACATGGCCCGCGTTCACATATCGCACGAGCCGCGTCGATGGGCCTCGTGTACGGCGGCAAGTTACAGGACCATCTCAATCAACTCAGGAATATCGACTACGCTTGGGTCGAACGCCGCATCATGGCGCATCTACGATGACGGATCACCGACCTAAGATTAAGCGCAAACTTCGGCGCGAGCGGATCAAGAAAAAGGTGCCCTACCTGATCCGTCACGCGCGCCGCCCGCCTATCCCTGCACCTAAGATCGAACGCGACACGCGGGACGAAGGCAGGCTATACGACGAGATGGAAACGGTCTATGACGAGGCCGATGCAATCTTGTTAGACCCGGAGTTTGATAGATGATGTGGCGGGGACGCGTACCCGCACCAACGTATCACTCCGGCGGCGATTCAGCGGATGTCCAATGAACATCACCGATCTCGTCGTTGAAATCCACCCGCGCGAGGGGATGCTTGATGGCAAGAAGCACCCGTTTGCTGACGTGTCGTATACGTACCGGGAGGGCGGGGTTGACAAGTGCGCCATAAGTCGGCTATTCCACCCGCTCGATAACACACCCTTTGCTCGTTCTGCGCAGGCGCAGGATTTTCTCAAGCGCCAAGCGCGACCGTGGGGCGATGAACAGGGCTGACAAAATGAGCCTAAAAGACGCCGAACGTAATCTCAAAGGCATGGGAAAGACAATCTGGCAAAATACTCCGGGGCCAGCAAACCTAGCCTATGGCTTTCGTGAAACCGCCCGAGGGATATGGCCGATCTGGCTTTTCATCCTGTTCATAGTTCTGTTCGGCGAACCAATCGCGCATTGGCTGACACACTGAAAGGGAGGCTGACATGCCGCGCCATCCTAAAACACCCCCGACTCCGCCCGCTGAGGAAGTCCCGCACCTGATCGTATGGGCGTGGGGAAAGTTCACAAAGACACGCAATTGGCTGATCGGGGCAGGCTCGGCCATGCTCGTGCTCACGGGCGTTGGCACGTGGGTCGCGCCGTATGTCGAGGCCGCGACTCCGATCACGCATAGCTACTATCGCACCGAAATAGTCCCGCGCATCATCACGGCGCAACTCGACGCGAACAAAGAACATCGCGAGCGCCTATTACGCGAGACAAAAGATCGCGAACTTGAATTGCAGTCGCCGGGTGCGGCGTCGCTGCCCCAATATAAGCAGCGAGTCCAAGAGAGCATTGATCGGGCGGGTGCCGAACTCAAGAAGCTCGACGAGAGCGACAAAAGTTTATTTGACGAGCAGAAGACGAAACATTAAAGGGTTGCGCTCGCCCCTTGCGCGGTGCTAATGTGCTAGGTTCCATGTAACAGTAGGGAGTAAGTCAAGATGACAAACGACCCCAAGAACGAAACCAAAAAGCCTGCGGAGCGCCCGGTGCAGGGCAATAGTTCGGATCACCAAACTCCGAACCCACGGCCCCCGGAGCCGAAAAAGGCTGACGGCTGAAATATAGCACCGGACTATAACGACTATTTGTTACCGCCCGGTCACAGAACGACTTGAAGCCCCGCCCCGGCGGGGCTTCTTGCTATTAACCAAGGCCAAAATCGGGCCTTGCGCCCTCTCCCGCGTTGTGCTTGTTTGCGAAGAACAGCTACAACATGGAAGTCCTCAATGGCTCAAAATAGTCCGCTTATTCTCACCCTGCTTATCGTCGCATTCACGTCATCGGTCGCGGTGATCGCGGCGGAATGGCGCGTGAAAAGGCCCCTTGCCCCGGTCCCCGCTGTCGCCGCCGTCGGTGCCTCCGCTGCGGCGCTGATTATTTTGATTTGGGGCACGCCATGACATCACTCAAGGTCCGCGTTAATTTGGGGTGCGCCGTGACGGCATTAAAAGTCCATGGCGCTGCGCTCAGCATCGTCGCCGCGTGCGTTGGATTCATCTATCTGTGGGCGAGGCACCCGGAGATAATGTTAGGGGTGCTCGGGGTTCTTGTCGCCGCCTATCTCTATCGGTCACTCGCCAAAAATGTACGTGAGTGGCTCTCAGATCGAGGGTTCATCTCATGCTTATCCGGTTGGCACACACAAACGCTGAGAGCCACTAGATGTTGAAATTCAGTAACGAATGGCTTCGGGGCAAGATCGCCAGCGATCCCGATGTCGAATGTGAGGCTGGCAACATATGGGAGATACCAATGACTGCAATGCGCGCGAAAATGAAGATTAATCACATCGACAAGCGACACGAGGGGCAAGAAACCCTCTATTTCAACCCGGTTTCGCGTTCCGATAGCTATCCCGCTGACGGAAGCGATGAAAACAACACCTACGCCAAATTCTCCCCTTCGGGGATGCTGTCCCTGACGGTCTGCAATCCGGCGTTGCTCGGCAAGTTCAACGAAGGCGAGGAATACTACCTCGATTTCATCAAGGCACCGCAGCACAAGATGTAGGGCTGTGTGTCTAAACCGGATAAGCATGGTTCATCTCATGAGCGCCGATAAATACTGCATCCGTCATGTTGAAGGCACGAAAGCTTGGGTCCTAAAGGAATGGGTCCCCTGTAATTGGTTTCGCTTTGGGTCAAACGGGGACTACAAGGTCATCAAAACTTTTGGCACCGACGCTGCCGCTATCGCGCATATGCGCAAGATCGCGGAGCCGCGCATAGAATGGACGTTTTACAACAAGCACGGCTACGAGGAAATAGGAGATTTTTGATGAAACGGACTGACCCGTATCAGGCTCGGGCGCGCGAACTATCAGTCGAGCGCGGAATGGACCCGGACATGCGCATCGGCACCGAAGGTGGCAAGCGTGGCTTTCCTTTTTGGACTTCATTCATTCAAGCTGCGCGCGACGAGCACGTGGCGCGTGAAGCTGCCGCTGCCGCCGAAGTCATCGCCAAGACTATAATGCCGCAGCCGCCGGAATACGCCAACTCACCGCTCGCGGTTTTCGGCGAGCAGGACGACAACACTATCGCGCAAATGCGCAACTGCATGAAAGTCGGCAACGTAGTCGGCGGCGCGCTGTGCGCCGACGCGCATCTCGGGTACGCGCAGCCGGTCGGCGCGGTGGTCGCCTATGAAAAACAAATCTCGATCAGCGGCGTCGGGTTCGACATCGCGTGCGGCAACATGGCGGTTCAACTCGACGTGCCGTATGACGCGATCAAGGATAAGATCGGGGATATCATTCGAGACATTCCGAAGATCATCTCGTTCGGAGTCGGGCGCGTGAACGACGAACGAGTCGAGCACCCGCTGTTCGACGACAAGGACGCATGGCGGGCCGCTGACCGCGAAGACTATCGGCAAAAAGCTCAGGCGCAACTCGGCACGGTCGGCAGCGGCAATCACTATGTCGATCTCATGCGCGACGAGGGCGGCAGCGCCGACGACGGACTCATATGGATTGGCGTGCATTTCGGCTCGCGCGGTCTCGGGCACACAAGCGCGACCAAGTACCTCAAGGAAGCGGGCGGTAAGGACGGCATGAACGTGCCGCCGACCGTGGTCGATGAAGACAGCGAGATCGGCCAGCGTTACCTCGCCGCGATGGACCTCGCCGGGCGCTATGCCTACGCGGGCCGCGAATGGGTCGTCGAGCGCGTGCGCAAGATGATCGGCGGCCACGTGACTGATACCATCCACAATCACCACAACTTCGCTTGGCGTGAAAAGCACAATGGGCGCGACCTGTGGGTCGTGCGCAAAGGCTGTACGCCAGCATTTCCCGGCCAGCGCGGGTTTGTCGGCGGCTCGATGGGCGACAACGCCGTCATCATCGAGGGCACCTACAAGCCGACAAATGAGATCGCAAACGCATCATTCCACTCGACCATCCACGGCGCGGGCCGCCGGTTCGGACGCAAGGAAGCTATCCGCCGGTTCACGCGCGCCGAGATGGAAACATGGCTCCAAGAACGCGGCGTGCATCTCGTCGGCGGCGGCGTCGATGAAAGCCCGATGGCCTATCGTCGGCTGCCGGACGTGCTCGCCGCTCAGGGCGAGTCGATCCGCGTGCTGCGCACCCTTCGGCCCTTCGCCGTCGCGATGGCGGGTGAGGGCGAACTCGATCCGTTTAAGGATTGACCATGACAAAGTTCGGGTGGCTTAGCCTCGTAGCTTTTCTTGCCTTGATCGGAATGGCGATCTTGGTCGCCGACGTTCTTAGACACGTGGACGCGCAACGATGTCTCGACTCGCCCGTGCGCGCCGAACTTTGTTCACTCAAGGACTAGCACATGCCAACAATAATTGAAGCAGCAAACGAGCCGGTGAAAACTTTAACCGCCGCGCAACTCACCGCGCTCGAAAAGGACGGCTGGACTTTCGTCATGACCGGTCCTAACGAATGGGACTGGATTAAGTTCAAGAACGACCGCCGCATTGCGGTCGGCGGCGACGAGACATGGGCGCGCGACATGGCAGAGGTTTGCCGTGACTGATAATAGTCAACGCGACTCGCTCGCCGCCATCGTCGCCATTGCGCTCGACATGCGTGGCATCGACTGCCCGACTGAGGACGATATCACTCACGCGGTCGTCAAAGCGTATGTATTCGTGCAAGCGGTGGACATTTCGCCCGATGTTGGGTTCGAAGCGGTCAAGCATCTCGTCAAACTGTATTCGGATGCGCGCCGGAATTGTCCATGGAAGTGCGGCCCCGACTCGAAGGCGTGCCTATGCACAGCGGGCGTCGCGCGGGCGATAGTGGCGAGGCTCGGCAAATGAAAACTCGCCCGCCGATCATTACTCGGCCTCACAGAGACGTGGTGCGCATGAACTTCGACAATCAGAAGTCGCTATGTCAGGCGTTTGTTCGGCTGCAAGAGTTCTACGAGTCGCCCGATCCTGAAATTCGCGGCAACTATTTCACACTCGCCGAGTTCGAGAAGTCATACACTAAGACTCATGGCAAGCCGTTCTCGTACTACAAGGACTGGCACGGCTTCAATGTGCCGGGCCGCGCCGTGCGAGCGTTCGCGAAGATGTTTGCGCACGATCTGACGTTCGAGGAAAAGCGCATCGTCGATCTCAAACCAATGGCCTATCTGATCGGCACTTGGCGAGATGCTGAGTTTGCGCACGAGATGGCGCACGCGATGTATCATCTCAGCCGCCGCTATCAGGACCAAGTTCGGGCTTTAGTCAAGAAGTTCGAGACTGACCGGTGGACACTGTCGGTGGCATTCACGACATGGCTCAAGAACGAAGGCTACACCGCCGAAGTCATCACCGACGAGATCGGCGCGTACTTTGCGACGAACGAACTTGAAGATTTCCAAGAAGATTTCAGCAAGCGGCGTGCGTATGCTCTGTGGGAAGCCGCGTGGTCGTTCCGGGACCTATACGCGGAGCTAATCAAATCGCCGAGTTGGAGCCGCGCATGAAACTCCGTTTAGACCACCGCAACAAAATGGACGGCTTGAAGTTTCTCAAGCTGATCCGGGACAACTATACTCCGCTCGTGATTTTTGATCCGCAGTATCGCGGCGTGCTCGATAAGCTCGATTACGGCAACGAGGGTACGCGACAGAAAGGCCGCGCGGCGCTCCCGCAAATGACCGTAGACATGATATCAAGCTTCGCTCGGCAGATCGCGCGCATACTCAGGCCGAGTGGCCATTGCTTTTTATGGATGGATAAATTCCATCTCTGCACCGGAGACCTCCGCCGGGTATTCGAACGCAACGGCGATGGAAATCTCGGGCTGCAAGTTGTGGACATGCTCACGTGGTCAAAGAGCCGCATCGGCATGGGCTACCGCACGCGCAGCGTGGGAGAGTACATGCTCGCCATTCAAAAGCAGCCGATACGGGCGAAGGGAATTTGGACCGATCATGGCATTCCCGATGTATGGGTCGAAAAAGTGCCCAACCGGACTCACGTTCACGAAAAACCGGCGGCGCTAACTCGGCGGCTGATCGAGGCCGTCACCAAGCCGGGCGACGTAGTTGTGAACCCATGTGCCGGGAGCTTCGGCACGATGACCGCCGCGCTCGCGTCGGGCCGCCACTTCTTAGGCTGCGACATCAATGGGCCGTTAACAAAAAAGTAACGGTTTCGTGCCTATATCTCGGCCATGAAAAACGCCACGCACTTTGTCAGATTTTCGGACAGCGCGCAGTTCCGCCGCGCGGTGCATGTTTTCGGCAAGCCCGATTTCGTGCATCGGCTGTGGGATCGTCGGGCTGTGGCCGAAGTGTTCGAGGGCGACCGCGTGGTGTTTGCCAAAGGCGACGAGACTCAGCCCGTCAGCGAGTTCACTTGGGATGACTCTGAGGCTGTTAACCAAGCGTTAACCGAACCGGTGGATTGCGCTTGATTGCGCCGCCGGTCGTGCTATGTATCGTTTGTCGGTTGACATGAACCGCCAAGGCGCACTGAGACCAAGGCTCACACGGAAGCTCCGAACGCCAAACGGATCAGTGGTACAGCGGGGACATCAACCGGCACGCGGCAACGAGATCATGGAGACTTCGATGTCAGAGTTCAAAGCAAAACGCATCAAGCCGAACCGCTATGCGCTGTTCGAAGATGCAGTCGAGTTCGCGCAGCTTACTCAGGTTAGCGGCAAGTGGCTGCTCAGCACCGCCAACGCCGAACTTAAACGGCTATTCGACGGAACCCATTTTCGCCCCAACTCGCCGATCACGTCGGTCTTGTGGGCTATCCGCGCCATCCTCGATCACCTGCGCGAGATCGCGGCACGACTCGCCGAAGCGAACGAGACTGAGACTCGCTTGGCGGAGTTCGCCAAGACGTTCGAACCGGTAGTCAACCCGCGCGACGGTCGGGTCACGTTCGCTCCGCGCAATGCGGTGCTCACATGACGCATTACAACGTCCAAATCGCAGTGACGAAGCCCGGTTGGGTCGGTGTCCCGTGGAAAACGGTGCGCGCCTACAAAAATCAGGCGGTCGCCAACCGCGTCGCGAAGAACATGGAATGCGACGGCGAAATTACCCGCGTTCTGCAAAGCGACGGCGTATACATCACGCGCGAACAGGTGAAGTCATGATGCCGCGCAGACTCAAAGCGGACGAACTTCGGCTCGCCGACACCGTTGACCTTGGATTCAGCCCGTGGGGTTGGGCCATCGTCAAACAGATCAAGGACGGCACGGTCGAGCTATTTCGGCCCTATGGCACCACCGCCGACTTCTCATGCACTGGCGGAGTGATCTGCTACACCGGGATCGAAGACATCACGTTCTCGCTTGACAGCGCCCGAGACTTTCTTGTGGTCGAGCGGAAGGAACTGAAATGACTCCGTTCGAAAAGGAAGTGAAGGCGATGCTCGCGCCCGAGAATATCCGGCTGACGCTGACGACTATCGAAAATGAGTTGGCCTCGCGCGCGAAGCCGGTCGAGTTGCCGCCGGTCGTCTACGCCGACAACGTGATCCCATTCAGGAAGCGAGGATGACATGAAAATCGTCGCGCGGGAAAGCCGACCGTTTAGCGAACGGGTCGTCGAGGAAAATATCACCGACCGGGGCGAGGGTCGGGCCGCCGTCGCCGCGCTCAATGGTCTCCCGCAGACAGCCATGCACGGGCGGGCGTATCGACTTGTCGAGGACGACTACAAGCTGATCGACCGACTCGATACGTTAACTCGGCATTAACCGTTCGATTGGATAGGAGTTGTATCATCCGCCGAACGTGCTAGATAGAGTTCGTAGAGTTCAACAACGACATGGAGACGACCGATGAACATCTCAGCAAGTATCAGTCACAAGGCAGGCGACGAACGTAGCAGTCGCGACCCGAACGTACAGATCAAAGCGGCTAACCAACGCGCCGCGAACAAGCGAGAATGGTTGCGTCGGGCCAATGCCGCCGCGAAATCCGGAGACCCGGCACTGTCGACTAATCTTCGCCATCAAGCCGAGATTTGCTAGGCGCATGGAGGTTGCGCCATCGAGGCGCGGTGTGATCTTGGTCTCCACCCACACCGCGCCTCCACCCTTTAGGACTTTGAAAATGATCTACGCGCTGCAAATTCAGGATGGCAAGTTTGTCAAGGTAGGCTTTGCCGGTGACAGCGTAGAGCGCCGCGTTGCTTCCTTGCAGACCGGCAATCCTCACTCAATAGAAATACTTTTTGCAACAGAAGGGACTTTGCGCCAAGAGCACTCCATCCACGATGCGCTGACCCGCATGATGGAGCGGCTCCATCTTCCCGCCCCAATCAATGAGTGGTATCCCGGCAGACACCCGTTCATGAAATCCTTTCTCAATGAGTTGCGTAATGGTCCGGTGAACGCAATCGCGTTTGCTGACAATTATATTCTCGGTAGTAGGAGATGGATGGGCGGCGCACAGGCTCGGGAGGTCGCATGACTCTAACTAATTATTTATTGAAGCTCGCTGACGAGATGCACGCCGCGTCGGCGTACATATGTGAGCATGGCGAGATCAAGATCGGCACACCGCAGTCGCGACGCTTGATCGAGACCGTTGACATGGGCCGTCAACTTGGAGTCATCCCGTCAATCCCCGCCGACTATCCGACAGACTCGCACGGCGTTAAAGTTGCTGAGGGTCGCATCGGCTCGCGCACGCCCGACGATTTCACAATCGACCTCATGACCGGAAGGAAAGTTGACCCGTGAACGACCGACACAGCCGAATGCTGCTCGACTGCTATCTGTCCGGCCAAGTGCCCGACAGCGCGTGGAACGAGCATTTGAAAGACCCCGAGTTCGCGCGATTCGTCACGAGCGAAATGGGTCCCGGTCGCGAGCCTGAGCCGACTCTCGGTGCGCGTGAGCGGGCATTTAACAATTACATGGGGGACAATCTCGGCGGCGACTTGCTCGCACGCTCGCGCGACCACAGTGGTATCCGCGCCATCGCGCATGATTTATTCAAGGCCGGGTGGAACGCGCGCAAGCAACTCGACTACGAGGCCGCGCTCGGGATCAAGCGGTGACTCGGGTATTCAAAGCACTTTTTGCAGTCGGCTTCGTCCTCGCCGTGCTCGGCTTCGCGCTGCACGTTGCTCATGAACACGACAACTCGGCGATGTGCGAAAAGTACGGCGGCAAAGGCGCGTTCTACAAGGGCGGAAGTTGCTGGTCCCCAATGGGCCGCCTCGATGGCTAAATCACTCGATGACACTTTGCGTGGACTCGCCAAGCGTGGCGAGTTGACGTACCTCTCGATCCTGTCAAACGGCGATGGATTTCGGGCGACCTATTCACCCGCGACGCATTGGGGCCATGGGTTCGGCGAGGACCCAACCGATCCGGTCGGCGCTATTCAATCGGCGATCAAGAACTTTCGAAAGCCGGGCCGTGCCGACGCGGACATCGAGACAAATTCGGAGGATGATTACGTGGACCCAGAAGTCGCCGAGATGCTCTCATAGTAGAAAGTGAAATTATTTTCTTCAATGATTATGGTGCGAAATGTCGGCTAACCCATTGACGAACACAATTCGCCAAAACAGACGATTTCAAAACGTGCTATACTCTCCCTGTTGATCGAAACATGGAGATGAAAAATGACGTGCAAAATAAATCACACCGACCCGGATGAAGTCCCCGCGTACCTATGTCGGGTCTGTAATCCGGAGAAGTTCGAGCGCCCACTAGTAGCCGCGCGCGCCGAAGCTACGCCAACCTCAGTCGCCGAACAGACTGAGAAGTTTGAGAAGCGACAGGCACGCAAGCTGCGCGCCGAAGCCAAGCGGATGCAGGCCGAGATCGACAAGATCGCGGGCCGCAATCCTCCGGCGACGGCCAAGATACAGGCCGCGCTTGATCTCGTGAACCGTGAACTGTACCTTGTGTGTTAACCACCCCGCGAAAAGTGGACTAGACAACGACCACGGGCCGGGCTAGGTTCGGCCCATGGAAATATCAAGGGAGTGTTCGATGGACAGACGTGAAGCCGCCCGGTGGCAGATACGCCAATGTCGGAAGGACATCTTGCTACAGGCGATCACCGCCGTTGCGGCTATTGTCGTCGCCGCCGTGCTTTTGATTTCGGCGGCGCATTCGGAGACCTTGGACATCCGGATCGGTCGGACGCCGGGCTTCCAGTCCTGCGCGGGCGGCACCTGTATACATGGCGATCTTCCCGAAGTGAGTAGGCCGAAGATCATTCAAGTGCCGCAGCCGACGACGCAGGCGGAACAGGACGCAGCAGACAGGCGCGAGCGCGAGTGGCTCAATGTGTGCGACCCAACATTCCGACGCGACTCGTTCGGTGTCGATCATTACGTCTTCAAGAAACCCGGCTGCGAATACGGCGTACCGGAGTGAAGTATGCCGAAGGGAGTCTACCCGCGCGGACTACACGCTAAAAAAAGTCGGCGTCGGCCCGCCTTCGGAAATGCGCAAGGCACTGCTCGACTCGTTCATGTCGGGCGACATAGAGAAATACGGGGACGCCATGGCGGCACTCCGGGAATGGCTCAAGGTAAACCCAAAGAAGGACGACAATGAAAAAGTATTTTGTAGTGACTCTCGCCGTCCCCACGCACTACGATCATTGGGGCAAACAGATCGCGTGGGAGGAAGTTCGGATCGTGGCGGACTACATGAAGTTAGAGAACGGGCACCTGATCTTCCGTGAAGAAGTTCGGAGCAGCTATCCCAACACGGTCCGCGTGTTCGCGCCCGGCGCGTGGCGGGAAGTGATCGAGTTGGTAACGAGACCATGAACCTTCGCGAGATGCGCGACGCCTTGTACGGCGAGCTGAAAGCCGACGAAGCGATTTTTTGGTTTGCCTACACGTGGCATACTGGAAAAGGTTCGGACCTTTACAATGTGCTCCGAGAAATTCAATTCGTCCCGACCCCGCAACGGAAGTTCGCTGACGACTTTGACATCATACGAATGTTCGGCGTACTCGAAGGCGTGTTCGGTCCGCAAGTCGAGGTCCCGTATCGTCCCGTCTATCTTGCCGATATCGAACCCGATGATATCATCGTGGCCGGAGCCAATCACAGTTGCCTCCCGAACCGATGGCCGGTAAAAGTATTTCCGAACGGCACCGGTCTCGCCGTCATGTGCAACGACGGTGTTCATCCGTTGCACGCGAGCAAAGATGGAATCGTGGAAGGCTTTCGGAGATAACATGACGGGCAAAAACGAAGTGATAGCGGCAGCACGCACAAAGATATGCGGCACGTTCGTCGCGGTCGGCGTATTCGGCGCGGAGTTTTCGGAGCGCATAGTTCGAGAAGCCGCGCCAGATCATTTTTATTGCGTGGACCCGTACACTCAGTATCCGGAGTTTGAGGACTCACTCAATGATAGAGCGGTGCTCGCGCGGGCGCGGAAAGCGGCGCATGATCGGATGACGCCCTTTAGAGATCGGGTTTCGTTTATCGCGGACTTCTCGGTGAACGCGGCTAAGCAGTTCACCGACAACTCGTTAGATTTCATCTATGTGGATGGCAATCATGCGTACAAGTTTGTCACTCAAGACCTCGAAGCATGGTATCCTAAGTTGCGTCGGGGCGGCATCATGGCCGGAGACGACGCGCACGATGTAGACGGTCTCGCCCCGCGTGATGCTAACGGCGACTGCAAATTTGTCTGGACACCGACATCGAAAGGTCTGTACGGTGTGCGCAAGGCGGTTCAAGACTTTTGCCGCGTCCGCTCCATCCCGGTCGCGTGGCCCGGCTATCAGTTTATCTTTCAAAAACCGGAGTAGTCATGGCAAAGAAAGCAAAACAGTTACCGCTCACCAATGCAGAGTTCGCGTTCGCGATCTCGCATGTGCTGCGAATTGCCACCATCGCTACGGTCACGATGGCCGAGGGCATGGACAAACCTGAGTTCTGCTCGGCCCCGGCGGCTATGTATGCACTCAGCATCATCGACGATATGGAGCACCAAATCGACAACATCAAAAAGAGACTGCCAAGCGGATAAGAAATAGCTTATAACCAACCCTGCAACTAATAAGGAAAAACTTATGCTCGGCTTCAAGGCTCTGCTAACTCAAGCGGCACAATTCGCGGCGCTCATGGTGCAACGTATTCAAATGGCGCAGTTCCGCCACGGCACCCCGCCACGGGCGAAGATGCACATCCATGATCGGGCGACCGGTCCGGACTCGCGCACGAGCGTTCATATGCTTGTCCGGGCGGTGAATGCGGGCTTCAATTACCTGCCTGACGAGAAGGCCCTGCGGCCCCATGGCCGCCAATCGAAGCGCGGGTGGGCGTGTAGTCCGAAGCGCCCGAGTCTCGCGCGGCGAGAAGGGTTCACATCCGCTTAATAACGCTGGTTGCGGACTCAGGGAGTCCGGGTGTAAAAGAGGCCCTCCATCGCGTTTTGAGGGTTTCTTAACCCTAGACCTATCTTGTTCTTGAAGTCCCCCACAAGTAGGTTTAGTTTTTGAGCGTGAATAGCGGCGCGCTCAAGAGGCGTTCCCGCTCTACATTTCGGGAGACTTCTATGAAGGACGCACGAGGACACGGGAGCGACGGACGCGGCGGCGGTTCACGCCTACCGACGGACTATCTCAAGAGGTCCGGGATTGGTCTTGCGCGCGGCCCCGGTTTCAGCGGCAAGCAACTCAATGCGGGCGCAATGACCGACACGCAAAAGACGGTCTCCCGGCTCCGCGAACACCTGCAAGGTGTCGCGCCGCAGTCGGGCCACGGGGCAGGGCTGTTGCAAGCAATCAAAAATTTTGGCGGTACACCAACGAGCGCCGACAAGCGCCGCGCTTTCGTCGGGCGGTTTGGCAATACCGGCGGCTCGATGGCGTCGCGCAATACCGGCCCGCAACCTTTCGGGAGACGATAATGGCAAAAGATGCAGGTGGACACGGCAGCGAATCACGCGGCGGGAGCGGGAACAACCCGCAATATGACCGGATGCAGGCATTCGTCGGAAAAGGTAAGAACGGTGGGGGCGGTAGTGCTTTCACGAGAGAAGCGCCTGCGCGCGGCGTAGGCGTCAATCAGATTGGCCAAGAGAGCGCCACATCACGCGAGTTGCGGCTTTATGCCGACAACAATGCGGACCTCAATCGGCAATCCACACAGCCAATTCGCGACAATCTTGGCAAGAAGATGGACAAGGGTGTCTATGATTCCGAGAAGGCGACGAAGTTGTGGGGCTATCATGCTGACCGCGCCGCGCAGGCATACACGAAAGAGTTCGGCTCGCCCGGCGATAAGTGGCATCAACAGTTTAGCCCGGCTGATCGGCGCGAAGCGGCTGCCCATTGGGAACACGACGAGCGAGGCGACATCAAGAGTGGATCGAGCCGCACGTACAAAGGGAAGTGACCATGAAGGATGCACAGGGACACGGAAGCGCGGCGCACGGCGGCGGCGTCAATCAAGTCGGTATACCGGCGACAATGACGCGCAAGCATTTTCAACTGATTGCAAACAACTTTGCGAATAGCCCAACTCGGCAATCTGATCCGGTGGGGCACGCGAAGCAAGTCAACAGCATGGCGGACGACCTCGCTAAGACCAATCCCCGATTTGATCGGGCCAAGTTTGCGGCGGCCAGCGGTGTAAACACAAGTCCCGCTGCTCGGGCCGATGCGGCGGGTTCGCACCGATATCCCGGAAGTGGAACGGGGTACGGTGGTATCGGCGAACGCAAGCTGACAACCCGTTCCGTTGGCGGCCCGAACGTGCGCGACATAAGTCAGAACGCATGGAAAGGTCGTGCGCGATGATGTGGTTCCTGATCGAGATGCGAGAAGCCGCGATGGAGCGGCATAGAATCCTCGTCGAGTTTTGGTATCCGGCTGGTCCGGAGCGCGTGCTCGCGATGGCTCAGCACAAGGACATCGTTCGCAACGTCTATTGGGTCTTGGGAGATTGAATCATGGCAAAAGACGCAGGCGGACACGGTAGCGAAGCACGCGGCGGCATTGCGCGAACTGAGGCCATCTTGGAGAGGATGAACCGTGCAGCGGACCGCGCGGGAGTAACTCCCCGTCAAGGATTTGGCAACACAGCAATTCAATCGCCCGCTAATCAAGATAACGCCGCAGCGGCGGCGCTCGCGAGCGGGCCGAAGTCGGCCCCGGTCGCGACGCATCCGGCTATGAACTCGCAGGGTACGGTGCGCACGCCGAGTGGTCACAACTACAACGCGGGCGCGGTGAACGCCGCTATCGCGTCGAGTAATCGTTCCGGTCGCCGGATCGGCGGACGAGAAGCTTCTCTCATTCACAGGCTATTGCGAGGCTGATATGGCAAAAGATGCACGAGGACACGGCAGCGACGGGCGCGGCGGTTCGGTGCCGGATCAGCACCAATTCAGGATCGCGCGTGACACGGTCAAGAATCCGCTCAAGGGTCAGTTCCTAGGCGGCATGAATGCCGCGCAGGCTGAAAACTTGCTGCGTACCAAGTTTGGGCATTCCGACGCGCAGATCGCGGCGCTCAAGGGCGGCGATGGACCGAAGTCGGTCCCGGTCGCGACGCACCCGAGTATGACCGGGCGTAGCGATGCCGATCTTGAAAAAGATTACGGCGGACCCGTTCGCCATTTCGGCCCGGACTCTAGTGGCCGCACCGTTACGGTCAGTGAGTACAGCAAGGGTAAAACCACCTATCCGAAGGTGAAGTGATGAAAGACGCACAGGGCCACGGCAGCAATCCGCGCGGTTCGCGCGAGGAACAGATCGCCATCCGTCAGGGTATCGACGCGCGGCACTTCCCCACGCGCTCACCGCAAGACCTAGAAGCGGCGCAGGCGCTCGGGCAGGCTCACCCCAAGTCGGCTCCGGTTCCGCTCGGGCAGAGTTTCCAAGCGGCGAAAGACGCGCTCGCACGCGGGCGCACGGTCGCGCTCCCTCGTGGCGTTGAAGGTCGTCGGCAGGACGCTCGAACTCAATCGTTTGTTCGGGCTTTCGGTAAAGAAGCCGGAACTCGAATAGCAAAAACGGTGAAGCCATGAAAGACGCCAAGGGTCACGGCAGCGACGCGCACAGTTCGGGCGTGCAGGAAGTCGGCAAGCAATCCGTCACGCTGATGTCGAAGGCTCAGCTTGACCAACTGCGCACACAGTTCGCCGGGATCAAAGGCGTTGATCCGATGCAGCCGACCTATGGCAAGCTCACCGCGTTCCTGAGTGATACGCATCCGGACCGACTCAAGCAGTTGGCCGACGCGAACATTCCGTTCCTGAGCAATCTCGCACGCAATCGGTTGCCGGAAGTCGCGCCGTATTCGCGTGGGCAAAAAGTCACCGTCGATGGCAAGCCGGGCGAGATCAGTCACGTTCAAACGGCACCACGCGGCTATCAACACGGCTACAAGGTCACTGATACTTCGGCGAACGATCCATATAAAGGAACTCGGCTCAGGGGCAACACTTTCATCTCCCACGCCGACATCAAGCCTGTCGGGAGAGTCAAATGAAAGATGCAAAAGGACACGGCAGCGAAGCTCGGGGCGGCGGGGACTATGCGCGCAGCGCGAGCGGCAAGCCCGGCTACAATCCAAAGGTCCAAGGCGGCCAGCGGATGTTTGGCCGTCAACCTACTCCGGCGGAAGCCGCTGCAAATTCACAGGCGGTCAAGAATTTCTCCGCTTTAGCGGGCGCGCACTCGTCCGGCATCGCGCAAGCGACGGCCCCGATCACCGAACACCAATAGGTTCCGGGTGGAAACAAATCGTGGGCATCGAACTATGCCTATCAAGGTTACGACAAGGCATCCGGCTTGCACAAGTTTTCAGAAAGCGGCGGGAAGACCGAACTTTTCGCCAAGCGATCTACGGCCCCCTCCGGCTGGCACCTGAGTCGCGGAGCATCCAAGTTCGAGTTCGTTCGGGGCGCGTGATGAAAGACGTGCTCGGCCATGGTAGCGACGCGAACGGGAGCGCAGGCTCGTACCGTGAGCGCATGGCGCGTTCGTGGGAACAAAAAGTTAAACAGTGGGCGGAGAACGATGCTAAACACATCGGGCCGAGTCTAATCCACAAAATAGTTGTTGCGCATCAAACAGGCATCAATGAGATAGGACGATGAAAGACGCACGCGGCCACGGCAGCGATCAACGCGGGGGCGGCACCGCGCGCGGTCAAGTGTATCGCGACGCGGTTGGCCGGGTTCAAGGCGCAATGGGAACATGGGCGCAGGGCATTCTCAATGCACAGGCCGCACTCGCCGCACACCAAACTGGCGTCGGTGAACTGAAAACCACCGCTCAGATGATGGCCGAACACGACAGGATTTGGGGCCGCAAATGAAAGACGTGCTCGGCCACGGCAGCAATCCTCGCGACAACGCCGACGCGGCCCGTCGGCTAGGGGATGGACATCCGAAGTCGGCTCCGGTCGCTGTGCATCCGGACTTCGATAGCGCACTGCGCATGGTGCGCAATGCGGACGATGCGGAGCTAGTAAACATCTCGCACGGGCAACGACAGGCGCTACTCAGCGCCACCTTACGACAAAAGGCGCAGCAACTAGGTGAGGCGTTCAAATGAAAGATGCACTTGGTCACGGAAGCAATCCGCGCGGTGGCACCGCTGCGCACGCGACCGGCGTCGATCAGGTCGGAAAGAACTTTCACACAGCGACTCCGGCAGAGTTTCTAGCTGCACGCGGTCAATCGGCTCACCCTGAGATGTTCACGCCACATCAGCCGGGGGATTTTGCACGGCATACGCTCTTGATGGACCCGACAGGAAAGATCGGCTCTGCCGTCTCGCCCGAAGGCGATATCCAAAGCGTCTTCAATAACAGCGGCGTCAAGGGTGCGGGTGGCGCGGCTATAGAAGCGGCCAAGGCGGCGGGTGGAAAGACACTCGACTGTTTCGATCCGGTACTTCCGGGCATCTACAAGTAACACGGTTTCGTCGAGACGGGCCGCGCCCCATTTGATCCGGCTCAGGCCCCGCCGGGAATACGCGGAAAGCCGGATGTGGTCTTCATGAAGCTGAAAGGTGCAAAATGAAGAAAAAGAAATTCAAGGTCTCTCAGACGATGAGCTATGATCGGAAGAACCGCACGGTGATTCCGAACAACGCCGCAGCCGCGACTTTACTCGCGAACGGCCACCCGAAAGCAGTTCCGCCGGTTGGCATCGCGACCCCGCCGACAACGGTGACGACCACCGGTGCGGAAAAAGATAAGGACTGATTGTTTCGTATTTGAATCTCCCCCTTTTTAGGGGATTTTTGCACATGAAACTCTATCCAATAACGCTGGTTGCCCAAATCGGGCAATCGAGGTAGTGTCGCGCCGATGAATTTCAACTTTTGGAGGATATTCCCATGGCTCAGCAAGGTAGCGGTCTCGGCTCAGGTCCCGATCCCAAGATGAAAGATCGCGTGACAAGCTCCCCGATTGACCCACGCTCGGGCACGGCCAAACACCCGCAAACCACGTTTGCCAACACGTTCGGCATGAAGGACATGACCACGTTGTCGGGCGTCAGCCCGGCCACTCCCGGCTCCGGCCCGGATGCGTCATCTCCGAACCCGCTTGGTCCCGAACCGCTTGCCAAGATTTTGCGCAAGCAGCCTTTGACGCTCAAGGCCAATCCCGGCACGCCGGTTGATGGCGATGGCGATGGCCTCGACGAAGACATTGGCGGCAAGGTCATCGGCGAGGCAATCCTCTCCGGCTCGACTGCGTTCCCGGCCTCGACCTCCGAGAAGTAATCAAGCGCGCCGGTCAAGGCGCGCGACAGTGTTCGGGACCCAACGAGTAGGGGGTTCGGCACGCTAAGATGAACAGCAAGGAACGGGCTACTCGGGTCCCGATTCAATGAGGGAGACCATTATGGCTCAGGACGTTGTAGGATCAAAGATGACAGACTTTCCGGCGATTCAACCGGCCAACCGGGACAATACAAAAACCGGCTACGGCGAGAATGGATATTCCGGCGCAAGCTCGGACACTGATCTCAAGAACCCGACGCGCAGCAGATTGAGCGTCTCGCTTTTCCCGAATCCAAAAGTCGTCTTCGTCGATCAAACTCGCGATGTCGGAACAAAGAACGTACCGACCGCGTTCGGCATGAAGGGCGCGGCCAAGGGTCCGACTCTCGACGCACCTGTTCGGCCAGCGGCGAAGTTCTAATATGGACGGCGCGGCCCCCGGCCCAAATGTTTCGACTCGGGTTTCGGACGTGATCGTACCGCAGCGTTTCGGACGATACGGACAGCAACGAACGACCCGGAAGACCAACATCATTCGAGCCGTAGTCGGAATGCACAGCGGACGAAAATCAGTCGGCACTCATAGGTCCCGCAGGAGGATCAAATGACCCTACGACTTCTGTTCTGGATACTCATGCTGCTTTGGCTCGTTCTCGGAATTGGCGGGCCAATCTACATGGGCTACGGCGGCAACGCCATCCACATCGGCGGCAATCTGCTCTTGTTTGCGATTATCGCCGTGCTCGGTTGGAAGGTGTTCGGCAAGCCGGTCACTGACGCTTAATTGGCAACAACGGTAGGAGGCTCGAATGGGCTTGCTCTTGCTTTTGATCGTGCTTGTTCTGCTTTTCGGGGGCGGCGGTTTCTACGCCGGTCCTCCGTATCACTACTACGGGGGTGGCGTCAGTCTGATCGTGATCGTCATCATCGTGGTCCTTTTGTTCGGGAGATAATATGGCTGGCAAGGTCGCACTCACTATCGCGAATGCCAGCGCGGCGGGAACCACCGCCGGAGCGCCCACGCCAATGAGCGTGGGTCCTCAAGTAAATACTGCGGTCGGCTCCAATCAGCCGCCGCCGTCTGCTCGTCCACCGGTCGCTCCCCATGCGGGGATTCAATCGGTCGGCACTCACCCGTCCGCGTCGTTTGCGAAGCGTAGCAATCCGGCGCACCCTTTCGGGAAGTGACTATACGCGAGAACGTATAGATCGGGGATATACGCAAGCGCGGATGGCCGCGCTCACGGGGGATGGCCCCTGTGCAAGCAACGGGGAGATGCCGACATGAGTCGGGAGATTTTTCGTACCGCAAATCGGTCGCTTCTCGTGCGCAAATACGCGCCGGAACGCCTCCAAGCAATCCTCACCTATGTAGCCGAGATGCCAGTCATCGCCGACACCTGTCGGCGCGCGGGAATTTCGCGTTCGTCGCTGATCTACTATCTCGCCAAGAGTGAGCGCGGGAAGCCGGGAGACGGATTTGACCTCCCCACTGGCGATTTCGACGATAACGATCAACCGATCAAGCGGCGCTTTCATGAATTATGGGCCGATGCTTTGGAGGATGGCATCGACAAAGTCGAACGGGCCGCGCACCGCATTGCCGTCGGCCAACCAAAGCCCCTTACGAACAAGTACGGCGTGATCTATAAACTCGATCAGGACAAGCTCGATCTCGGCTTGACCGATATGGAAGCGTATTTGCACGACGAGCACGGCAAGCCGATCCCCGAGACCATCATCGAACAAGACCCCGACATGATGCGCTTCATCTTGAAGACGCGCCGCCAAAGAGTATACGGCGATCACACATCGGTCGATATGGTGCATAGTGGCGGGGTGCTTGTGGTCGGCGTCAAGAAGACCGAAGCGGAGCTTGAAGCGGCGTATGGCGGCAAGCAAGAAATTCAGGATGTCGAGTTCGAGGATGTCACCGATGACACCGACACTGCCACTGCGGCTGCAATGGCGGAGCTTGAGTGATGTCGATCTACATGCCGCAGACTGTTAAGAAGTTCAAGCTCATTAGGAATGAGTACGTTCCTTTCGTCACGGATGATAACGGCCAACTGATACAAGTTGTGTGGGCCGCGCAGCCCGGCTCGCAAGCTGCGTTTCTCGATTGCCCGACAACCGAAGTGCTTTACGAAGGCACGCGCGGCCCCGGTAAGACTGACGCACTGCTCATGGATTTCTATCAGCACGTCGGACAGGGGTTCGGCGCGGAGTGGCGCGGCATTCTATTCCGGCAGACGCATCCGCAACTGACCGACGTGATCGAGAAAAGCAAGAAGTGGTTCAAGAGGCTCTGTCCCGCCGCACTCTACAACGAAATGAAATATCAGTGGGAGTTTCCCACGGGCGAGCGGTTATACTTTCGTCACTTCGAAGTGCGATCTCAATATGACAACTACCACGGCCACAACTATCCGTGGATCGGTTGGGAAGAATTGACGACGTGGCCTGACGACTCTTGTTTCAAGTCCATGTTTTCGTGCCTACGTTCAACTGCGCCGGGAATCCCCCTCAAAGTCCGCGCGACGACCAATCCCTATGGCGTCGGGCACAATTGGGTCAAGGTGCGCTATCGCTTGCCAATGCCTCCGGGCCACATTGTCGGACCACTGATCGAGGGGGATGTTGACGAGAAAGGCGTGAAACAGCCTAGCCGCCGCGCCATTCATGGCTACCTCGATGAAAACAAACTCTTGCTGCATACCGATCCGGAATACAAAAGCCGGATTATCGCCGCCGCGCGCAACGAGAGCGAGAAGCGCGCATGGCTCGACGGCGATTGGGATATCGTCGCGGGCGGCATGTTCGACGATATTTGGTATGAATACAAAGACACCGTCGTTGTGCCTGAATTTGAAATCCCCCCGACTTGGACTATCACCCGCGCCTATGACCACGGCTCGTCGAAACCATTCTCAGTCGGATGGTATGCGGAGAGCGACGGCACTGACTTGACGTTCCCGGACGGTAGCGTTCGCGCCACCGTTCGGGGCGACTTGTTCCGGGTTCGGGAGTGGTACGGATGGCGCGGCCAAGTCAACGAGGGGTCGCGAATCCTCGTCACAGATATCGCCAAGGGCATCGTGAAACGCGAGGTAGAGTGGGGCTGGCGTACAGAGGACGGGTCCCGCTGCCGGGTTAAGCGCGGCCCCGCTGACACGGGTATTTTCGACGAGAATAATGGCGTCTGCATAGCTAATGACTTTGAGAAGCCGATAGTATATAACGGCGTCCGTCATCGGGGCATCATATGGGAAGCTGCTACGAAGGGTCCCGGCTCACGCGAGCAGGGATGGGAACAAGTTCGGCGGTGGCTCAAGGCAACAAAGCGTCCTGAAAACGGATATCGGGAAATACCCGGCCTGTTCGTTTGCAGCAATTGCGAGCATTGGCTGCGCACTGTCCCGACTCTTCCGCGAGACGAGATCAAGATCGACGACGTGGACACTGAGGCCGAAGATCACTGCGGGGATGAAACTCGATACAGACTTCGGTATGAATCACGGGGCCTCACAACCGGCCCGGTCAAGTTTTAACGGAGACTTCCAATGTCACTCGATGATCGTCACCCGGAATACATAGCGCAAATCGGAAGCTGGTTACAGATGGCGGACACTTACGCGGGCGAGCGTGAGGTCAAACGCAAACGCATCACGTATCTGCCGCCGACCGAAGCTATGATAAGCGATGGCATGACATCTCCGATGGCTCCGGGCTGGAAAGACTACGACGCCTACTTGATGCGCGCCGTCTATCACGATGTCGTTCGCGACGCTGTGAAGGCCATGGTAGGAATCATGCACATGAAGCCTGCCACGATCACCCTCCCGCCGAAGCTCGCCGGGATGATGAACAAGGCGACGATCCAAGGCGAGGGCTTGCAAATGCTCTTGCGCCGGATCAACGAGGCGCAACTCGTCTATGGCCGCTGCGGTCTGCTCGTGGATGTGCCGACTGGCGAGGACGTGGATCAGGCGACTCCGTATATCTCATTCTACAATCCGCAGCGGATCGTCAATTGGGATGCCGGTAAGCTCAATGAGGGTCGCAACATGCTTGACCTCGTCGTGCTCGACGAGTCGGGCTATCGGCGTGAAGGTTTCACATGGGTCACTGAGCGCAAGCATCGCGTTCTGACGCGCGGCATTCCTAATTCGCTTGTAGACGGATGGACCCGGCCAACGGGCGCGGACAACTTCGCCATTTGCGTCAAAGTCAACGATATGTCGATGCCGCTCCCGCAGGATTTCATTCTGCCGCAAATCGGCGGCACCATGCTTCAAGATATTCCGTTCGTCTTCATCGGAGCGAACGATCTAGTTCCTGAGCCGGAAATCCCCCCGCTCCTAGGCTTGAGTAATCTTGGACTCGCCATCTATCGCGGCGAGGCCGATTATCGGCAGACGCTTTTCATGCAAGGTCAGAACACTCTCGTCATCATCGGCGCGAATCCGAGTGATGACGGAACAGACTTGCGCGTCGGCAATAAGGGCCTGATCTCAGTCAAAATTGGCGGCGATGCAAAATACATCGGCGTTTCGGCTGCCGGTCTCGGCGAGATGCGGCAAGCGATTGCGACCGATAAGAACGTGGCAGCCTCGTTTGGTGTCGCATTCATGGACGTAGGCGGCGCGCACGGCGAAAGCGGCGAAGCGTTGCGTATTCGCGTCGCGGCCCGCACGACTACGATCTCGGCTGTCGCGCAGACAGCGGGCGCAGGCTTGGAGGCGGCGCTCAAATTTGCTGCACAGTGGGTCGGCGAGGACCCGGATCAAGTGAGCGTGCAGCCGACCACCGACTTCGCCGATACGAACGTCGCCGGGGCCGCGCTGCTTGCCTTTATGCAAGCCAAGCAACTTGGTCTCCCGCTGTCGCTCAAGTCGATGCACCGCATGATGCGGCTTAACGACATGACCGAAATGGACTTCGATCAAGAGAACGAGCAGATCGAAACTGAGGCGGAAACGCTGATCGGCTCGATGGTCGGGCCGCAGCAAGCCGTGACCGATGAGTCATTCCTCGATGCCCCCGATGGCGGTGGCGGCGATCCGGCTGATCCGACGGCCCAACCGCCGAATCCAACCGCGCCGGTCATCCCGCCGAACGCGAACGTCCCGGTCACTCCGCACGTGCGTGGCTCGCCGGTCCCGCTCAAGCGCAAGGTCGGCCCGAAGGGCGCGTCAGCCAGAAAGTAAGTCATGGCGTTCGACGAGAATGAGCCACGGGACTATCACGGACGTTGGACAGCGGGCGCAAGCGGGGACATCCCCGTCGAGCCTGATCCACGTGTCGCTACAGTTGCGGGCGGTGATATCTGGAACAAGGATACCGCCGCGCGTCTTGAGAACGAATATGCGGCTGCGCGCCCGGCGCTCGACAAGATCGCAACCCAAGCTCCCGAACATGAGACGACTGACAATGTAGCCCCTCGCGGATGGGATGATCTATCTGGCTCGACGCAAGAAGAAGCGGAGACCCACTACAAAGAAAATAACTTTGACTCCGAAATGGATAGTGAACTCAGTAATTGGCACGAGAGCGGCGACGCTCAAGCAACGGCAGCGCAGGATTTACAGCACAATGAGGAATGGAAAACAGATACTCTTGCTGAGTATTTGGCCGAACGTGAAAAAGCGGAGATGCCGGAAATCCCGTACAGCGCCGCCGATTTAGCGACAGCCATTCATTTATCAGCGGCGGGACCGGATGAATATCAAAACGGCAATAATGTCGATCCGCTAGTCCAATTCAGCGCGAGCGATCTGCAAAAGCCGACCGATCTCAATCACCGGCACCGCATGGCATAATTGGGATACGTTTTCGGATCGTGCGCCGTCGCATGAGGAAGTTCCGATTGGAAAGACGAGAGGCGCGACCGACGCGGAAAAGGAACAGATCAGGGCGCAAGCTGTCAAAGCTCACGCGGACTATGAAGACTTCAAAGCGGGCAAGATCACCGCCGATCAACTCGTCAATCAGGACATCATAGCCAAGTACAAAGCTAAAATTCCGAAAGAGCAACAACTATGACCGGCATCGACCTCAATGATTTCAGCGGCGGCCATCATTGGCTGTCCCCGCTCGGGCGCGTGAACCGCAAGGATATCCGCGACCGCAACCGTGCGAAGTATTGGCTCAATCGTGAACCCGTGCATAAGCTCGCGCGGCCCGAGACGATAGCTAAACTGCACGCGGTCAAGGCGCGAATCGAGAAGCGCGAGCTTTTCCGGAAGATTACAGTCTGGAATAACGCCATCGCGATCCTCGACCAATCCGAAGTTCGTATCCGCGACATGATCGAGCGCGATCTCGTCGGTGTCGCCGGGATCAGTGGTATTCGAGTCGGCGAAAGTGTGAAGGCGGCTGATCGGGTAGCAGCCCGGGTGTCAGCGGTTCGCACCAAGGCCATCAAAAAGGCGTTCCGGTATCTGCGCACCAAGATCGGGAATGTCACAATTCGCGGGCACAGCTTGGCGATATGGGCCGGGCATTTCGCGGCGGAAGATAAATCGCGGATTGACAAGACAATCAGAGTATGGTTAATGGCGGGTTCTGAGAACACCGAAATCGCTCGACAGGTGGTCGGCAGTGCCACGTTAAACGGCATCGACGGCATGACGGCAGTCACCCGGCACCACATATCGCAACTCGCTCGTGCGGAGATTAGGCCCCCTAATCGCCGCAAAAGGAAGTCCCCAAAGTGAACAAAAACCTCATAGGCATCCTTGTGACCGTCGCTGTTATCGCGGCTATTTTTGTATTTCACGGCAAGCATCGCGTGCCCATGAGCTTCACTCCAATTCCGCCGGTCGAACAAGTCGCGCCCCCGGTCATCGAGACTCCGGTTGTGGCCGCACCGGCTATCAAAAAGCCTCCGGTTAAGGTCGCCCCGCCTTCCGATCAAGGCACAGCGGAGCAACGCGCGGCTTGTATGCCCGACGCTTTCCGCTTGTGCAGTTCGGCCATTCCGGACCGCGACAAGATCATAGCGTGCATGGTGGAAAATAAGTCACAGCTTAGCCCGGCGTGCCGGGCCATGTTTGCACATCCCGCGCCTGCCGGTCACCGAAAGGCAAAACCGCGTGCGCGAATGAAAACGTCTGCTATCCCGTGTACTAATTCGTGGCATCCTGAGCGGTGCAACAATCCGTCCGAATGTTACGGGGTCTGTTTGAATTGAGACGCATGAGCGTCGCCCGCTTGCATGAGCACCGGGTAACTTGAGGGAGACTGACCATGGCTAAGCTTGTAACGATCTACAAAACGGCGGAAGAAATTCCGGATGGATTCGCTGATCTCTATTCGGAGCGCAACGGTCAATTTGAGTTGACCGGCATTGAGGGTGTAAAAACCCAAGGGGACATTGATCGTGTCGCCGAAGCTCTCCGCAAAGAAAAGACCGATCACAAAGCTGTGCGGGACAGGCTTCTCAAGTTTGGCGAACTCGATCCCGATGTGATCCCCGCGCAACTCGAAGAACTGGCTACATCCAGAGCGCAACTTGAGGCGTTCACCAAGGATGGCAAGCTCGACGAGACGAAGCTCGAACCGATCATCGAAGCTCGTATCAAGCGCGCCACCGGCCCGCTTGAGCGTGACAAGTCGCAGTTGCAACGCGATCTCGACGCTGCACGCAAGGCGACCGAAGTTGCGGCTGCGGAAGTTACCGGCCTCAAATCCACCATCGTCATGACAACGGTCGAGCGGACGATCCGCGACGCCGCGCTCGCCGCGAAGGTGGTCCCGACTGCCGTTGACGACGCCGTGCTCAATGCGATGCGCGTCTTCGAAGTAACCGAAAACGGCAGAGTGCTCACGAGAGACAACGTGGACGCAATGCCGGGAATCGAACCGAAGGAATGGTTCAAGGATCAGCAGGACAAGAAGCCGCATTGGTGGCCGCAGTCAGTTGGCGGCGGATCACGCGGCGGCGGCTCCGGCGGCGGTACGCTGCGGTCGGAGAACCCGTGGTCGGCGGAGGGCTGGAACGTCACCGCGCAAGGCCAAGTCGTCAAGACAATGGGCGCGGAAAAGGCCGCTGCGCTGGCTTCTCAGGTTGGTAGCAAGATCGGCGATACCAAACCGATCCCGCGCGCTGCCTAATCACGCTGGTTGGCAAGATAGCCGTTGCGTGGTAAAAGCCACGCAACGGCATTTTCATTTCCGTTTTTGGGGGACCACCCGTGGCCGTAACATCGGGCGCTAATCCGTGGGGCGAACGTGGGAGTTATGACGCCCAAGAAGCCTTTATCAAGAAATGGGGCTATACCGTCGCGCGGCGGAAAGCCGCCGAAGTCGATGTGATTCTTCCTGATCCTAATCCATGGGGCGAGCGATGGAGTCCTTTGGCTCAAAAGGCGTACATCGAGAATTTTGGGTTTGCCGCTGCTAAGCGTCGAGCCGCCGAAGTTGGTGCTTACCTCGTCGAGCCGCCCGAACCGCCGCTACCCCCGCAGCGGTTGCCAAATCCTCTGCTCAAAAATACGTCCCCCAATCGCGTCTACATCATCAAAGGCCGCCCCGGACCTCCGGGTAAAGACGGCGCACCGGGCAGTGCATTTCCTCTCCCCATTGGAGACGATAGCTAATGATTTTAGATACCATCAATAAGTCGATTGCGGTTGTTCTTGGCGAAGCCTTGAACACGAACGATTGCGACATCACGACTGCATTCTCGGACGGCACCAAAGTCATCACGACGGGTGCTAGTGGTGCATTCAATACCGTAACGACATTCCTCGACGGGTCCGCAGACACCGTGAGCAACGGGACGACCCCCGTCACGATAGTCGCGTCTCCGGCGGCCAACATAAGTCGCCGCGTGAAACAGATTTCAGTTTTCAATAACGATACGATCAGCCACACCGTCACAGTTCAATACATCGACGGCGCATCGACGCGCGTCCTTTGGGGAGGCACTCTTACACCGGGGCAACTGCTTTATTACGGCGACGAGACTTGGAATGCCGACATGGTCGGCTCTCCGGGCGCTCCGGGGGCTTCGGGTACTCCGGGCGGCCCTCCGGGACCGGATGGTGCGAGTGGCGTGCCGGGCGATACAGGCGCGAGCGGAATACCGGGTGGCACCGGCGGCTTAGGATTCGATGGCGCATCGGGCGTACCGGGTGATCCGGGCACACCGGGCGCGAGCGGCGTGCCGGGAACACCGGGCGCGAGCGGAATACCGGGCGGCACCGGCGGCTTAGGATTCGATGGCGCATCGGGCGTACCGGGTGATCCGGGCGCGAGTGGAATCCCGGGTGATCCGGGCGCGAGCGGCGTGCCGGGTGGCACAGGCGGCGTCGGCACCACCGGAGCATCGGGCGTACCGGGAACACCGGGCGCGAGCGGCGTACCGGGCGTGAGCGGCGTTCCGGGTACGAGCGGCGTGCCGGGCGGTACAGGCGGCGTCGGCACCACCGGAGCATCGGGCACATCGGGCGTGAGCGGCGTTCCGGGCAATCCGGGCGCGAGCGGAATACCGGGTGGCACAGGCGGAGTTGGATCAGGCGGCGCGAGCGGCGTACCGGGAACACCGGGCGCGAGCGGCGTGCCGGGAACACCGGGCGCATCGGGCGTGCCGGGTGGCACAGGTGGACTTGGATTAGACGGCGCATCGGGCGTACCGGGCGATCCGGGCACATCGGGCGTGAGCGGCGTTCCGGGCGATCCGGGTGCGAGCGGAATACCGGGCGGTACAGGCGGAGTTGGATTAGGTGGCGCATCGGGCATACCGGGTGATCCGGGCGCGAGCGGAGTGCCGGGTGATCCGGGCGCGAGCGGAATACCGGGCGGTACAGGCGGAGTTGGATTAGGTGGCGCATCGGGCATACCGGGAACACCGGGCGCGAGCGGCGTGCCGGGAACACCGGGCGCATCGGGCGTGCCGGGTGGCACAGGTGGACTTGGATTAGACGGCGCATCGGGCGTACCGGGAACACCGGGCGCGAGCGGCGTGCCGGGCGCGGGCTATGGCGGCACAACTGCGGACTCATTCACATTCCCCGTAGCCGGATCAACTGCAATCAATACACAAGCCGATCTCGCCTATACGGCGGGCGCACGAGTTCGTGTTGCGGTTACCGCGAGTCCGGCCAGTTATTTTGAGGGCATAGTTGCCACCTATGTCGGTACGGTCTTGACAATTAATGTTGATGATAACACCGGAGTTGGATCGTACACCGGATGGTCCATTAATATCGGCGGTGAGCACGGCACGAATGGCGCACCCGGCAATGATGGTGCGAGCGGCGTTCCCGGATCAGACGGCGCGAGCGGCGTACCGGGCGGGACAGGCGGCGTCGGCACCACCGGAGCATCGGGTGTTCCGGGCACACCGGGCGCGAGTGGCGTACCGGGCGGAACAGGTGGCGCGGGCGCGAGCGGAATACCGGGCGGAACAGGTGGCGCGGGCGCGAGCGGCGTGCCGGGCGCGAGCGGCGTGCCGGGCGCGAGCGGCGTACCGGGCGCGAGCGGGATACCGGGCGGGACAGGTGGAGTCGGCGGTACAGGTGGCGCAGGCAGTGCGGGCGGCACTGGCGGCACGGGCGGAATACAAACGACCATCCCGCAGAACTCAAAAAGTGCGGCATATACAACTGTCGCTGGCGATGCGGGCGGGCATATTTTCCATCCGGCAGCGGACACGACCCCGCGTACTTGGACTATTGACAGCAATACAAATGTGCCCTATGCCGCTGGCGCAGCCATCACGTTTATCAATCAACATGGCGCTGGTGTCATCACTATCGCGATCACGACTGACATAATGCGGCTTGCTGGTACGGGAGCGACGGGCAGCCGCACTCTCGCTGCGGATGGCATCGCGACAGCCATCAAGGATGTGACAGGTGGTTCGTCTGAGTGGCTTATTTCGGGTACGGGATTGACCTAATGGCTTTGCAACAGATTTTATTTGCGGAAGGTGGGGCGCTACCGCCCCCGAAATTTGTGAACGCGGGGGCAGTCTCTTCCGCTGGTAATTCCAGTAGCCNNAACGCCCGCGCTCCCTGCATCCATCGTTGCCGGAAACTTGCTGTTGGCCTATATCGAAGGCAGCGGCACCGGCACAGTAAACCCTTGGACTTGCTCAGCGGGATGGACTGTGGTTCACGGGAGCGCAAATAGAACAAACATTTGGGCCTATGCTTGGCGCATAGCC
>QGNH01000089.1_pt1 | contig 53319 bp, 72 predicted proteins | sample 1735481 | NCBI WGS metagenome assembly QGNH01 (sample SAMN09239004, study PRJNA386568) | Viral metagenome, whole genome shotgun sequencing project.
TTTCGTCTTGCAGTGACTTTTTTCTTTCTTAGGTGGTACTGACTTTGTACATATTTTATGGTTTTCGCACGGCTATAATGTCATGTCGTTCTTTGAAAGTGAATATTTCGAAGTATGCTGCGCTTGTTTGTCCGTGCTTGACAGGTCTTTTTCGGTAGAGTTGATAAACCTCTAAAAACTCGCCGTCTCGTGTTTCCCCTACGACTCTACAACAACCATAATTTTTCATTGTGTCTCCAAAGAATTTCATAGAATCTCTGTCGAAGAAATGACTGCCGGTTTGCTCCACGTTATATTTTAGTTCTGAGGGGTTCATGATGTGTCTCCTTTAAAATAGAAAGATAAAGCCGGTAACTGCAAACATTCCGGCAAGGCATATTGCGATAGTGGTGATGCATAGAAGGTCGGTTAGTTTCAAAGCAGTCGAGAGTTTCATTTTGGCTCCTGGTAGCATCCGTTGCCTTTGTTGGGGATAGTCATTTCATAATCTCCTTTACAAAAGTTTCTGCATCTTCTCGCTTTTCAAAGCAAGTGATCCAGCCGCCACAAAATCTGACTACGTATTGGGCTTTGGCGTAACCGCAAAACTCTTTGGTCACTTCGTATCTTTTATCTTTCATATCGTCCCCCTCATGTTGTGACCTTTTTTGATGGTTTCAAGTGTCCGGCCATTGTTCGCTGGCAAGTTGGCTGATACGGTATTGACGTATCTATATACAAGAGCTTTTTTCTTTGTAGTGCCGCACCGGTAGGATTTGTCAAATCGGTATCCAGTGAGTCTGAGGATAGGGGCAATTAGTCGTGCTGTGAAGTCTCTCATATCAGGTACTCCTTTAAATTTGATTTTCTGTACCCTCTTGTGATTGCGGCTTTGCTTTTGATACCTTCAAAATTAATGACTGAGACAGTGTCTTTATATTCTTTGTTTAACCAACCTATAAATTTACCGTCTAATGTATGGAGAGCTTTCAAGGGTTTTCTCCTTTTCTTTATAGTTTGTACTGCCACTCAGACGCTCTGTCACAGCGTCCTCATTGCTTTACAAGCTTTGGGGGTAGTCTATCCGGGTTACAAGTTATCGTGTTTGCTTGAATCCGTTTTCTACCTATTTGGTTTTGAAAGAGCTGTTTGTGTTTCGTTGTTTCGTTGTTTCGTTTGGTCTATGCCTATTATAATGCAGTGTGTGTGCCAAGATTGAATTTATGCATAAAAAGATGTAAATGGTTGTAATTGTTGAGGTTTATATTTTAGAGGCTTCAAGGGAGTTAAGGCAAAGTGACGGTTTACGTCATAGAAAGTGACGGTTTGTGTCAGTGATGGTGAAAAGATGTGTAGAATTAAGGGTTTAAGTGGTGACAAAAATAAGTAGTTGACTGACGGATATTGTCAGTGATATATGTCTCGCGTGGGTAGACGCGAAAGAAAGGGTTTTAGATGGCTGTAAAGAAGGTAGATAGGGAAAAGCTGGTTCGTATGGTTTGCCTGCTGACTGAGCGGTCTGACAAGTCTCTTGATGCAATATGTAAGCACCCTTCGCTTCCATGTTCTACAGAGTTTAGAGAGTGGATAAGAGAAGACGCTGCGCTCGCGTCTCTCTACTCACACGCGAAAGCTGTACAGATGGACTTTATTGCACATCAGACGCTAGAACTAGCAGAAGGGCCTGACAGTAGCAAGGCCAGGAACCAGATTGACGCCCGCAAGTGGCTTGCTAGTAAGCTGGCTCCTAAGAAGTACGGTGACAAACTACAGATAGATGGACATATAACTGTAGAGACGGACGTGACAAGTCTACAGTCTGCCCTTGCTATACACCATATACTCAAGAGTCTCTCAGAGCGTGCCAAGCTTCATGGCGAGGTGGTTGAGCTGCCTCAAATTACTCAACAGCCTGTGGATAACTCAAAAAGTGCTTGTTGATAACTCAAAACTGATTATTTAAGCCTGTAAGTAGTTGAAATGTGGTGAATCGCTCATAAGCGTTATTACGGTAATTCCATTATGTAAAGTTGGGCATTGACAATTGAGAGTATATTATGTCAAATAGGTCTTAAGGAGATTACGCCATGAGACGTCTATTGATGACAGATGTAGAGGTTGCGGAAGCTTATAGCGCTGGAGAGTCCATACAAAGGATTCAAGAGCTAAACGAAGGGGTAACACGAGCTACAATATACAATGCTTTAAAACGGGCAGGTGTTGCGCCGGTTAGGCGGAAAGTATATGAGTTATCGTGTCTGTTCTGTGGAGAGACATATGATAAGCCACGATCCCATGTCAAAGGTCAACATGGGGGTTACTGTTCAGTGCAATGCTTTCATGCAAGCCGATCTAAATGGGGAGAGTATTCTAAAGTGGGCGGCTCGTTGACTAGAGTCAAGGACTCCTTAGGATACGCTGACGAAGTAAACCATAGGAAATTCGGAAGGTTAGCGCATAAAGCTTTGGAAGATGCTGGTATAGTCTTGAAGCCAGGGGAAGTAGTGCACCACAAAGATGGGGATCGTAGAAATATGTCCCCAGATAATCTGCAAGTGTTTAAGAGTCAGTCAGCACATATGAAATACCATCATAGTCTGAGAGGAAATGGGCCAGTATCCAAAGTCGATTCCGAAGGGTGAAGTCATTTCGGATTTGGGAATTGGATTTACAGATTTTGGATTTTGGAAAGGGGTCCCGGCCCCAGGCGCTAGCGCGCAGTAGCCATAAGGGAGATCTCAATTTTAAATTTTTTAAAAATAAAGTATATATAAAGTCGTTGCTGAGAGCTAACTGCGAAAGGATTCAATATGAAAGACGAATTTACAGTGGGGAGGTTGAGTATTAAGTCTGTTGCAGATCCAGATGGTAACTGCTTGGTATGTGTCAGTGTTTGGGATGCGGCGGGGGTTTTTAAAGTCTGTACAGATATTTCTGAAGAGCAGTTTATAAAGAATGTTGTTTCTAGTCTTTCCAAGGTTTATGCTAAAGTAGTGGGGGTTGAGAGCTAACTGCGAAAGGATCTAATATGAAAGATGATGATTGTGGGAGTTTGGAATGAAAGAGGGTCTTGTATGGTGCGTGTGGATTGAAGAAGCCTACGGATATGATGCTGAGTGTGGAGAGTTCTATGCGGGAAGTTCTCAAGACTTTAAATATTGCCCCTATTGTGGAAGAGTGATCAAGGAGGTACTACCGACATGCAATACTTCGGATTAACACTTCTAGGCATCTTATTCGTACTTCTTAAACTGACCAATCATATCGACTGGTCGTGGTGGTTAGTGACAGCGCCTTTTTGGGTTGTGCCAGCTTTGATGACAGTCTTTGCTGCGGGTGTAGAAGTCTTATATCGATCGATACCAAAGGAGTGAGAGGTGTAGGTATGGAGGGGATGGTAGCGGAGTTTAAGGTAGGGTCTAAGATGTGTAAAGAGTGTGGAAGTCTTCTCGGGGACTCAACTAAAAGTCTCTGTTTGAAATGCGTCCAGAAGATGTGGAGGGGGTTACATATGAGAAGTGGTGTAAGGGTAGCTATAGAGTTTGAGGCCGGGTACTCAGCAATTATGGACGCAGCCTACTACACTATTGAGGGGAGCTTCCTGAAGGTGCATTTGCACGATGGAGAGGTGAGGCTCTACCCTTGCCACAAGATGAGAGATGTTTCTATACGGACCTTAACGCATGAAGCCTAGCCCCAATCATACATCACCTTCTCACCCTTCCAGCCTCTTCCCGGACCCTGCGGCACTTCAGAAGCTTCTGGCGTACGCTACTGAGGAGGAGTTGGCGGAGCTGACTAAAGTTCTCAAGTCCACGCCTGTTCCGATATGGATACCGTTGCCAGGACCGCAAGAGAACACCATTACGTCCAAGGCCGATATTATCTTTATGGGAGGTTCGGGAGGTTCGGGAAAGTCTGACCTGCTTCTTGGCCTAGCCCTCACACGCCACGAGAGATCCATTATATTCCGAAAGCAGGCTACAGAACTCCCTTCCATGATTGACCGTCTGACAGAGATTGTAGGCTCCCGAGATGGATACAACGGTACTGAGAAGCTGTGGAAAATACCCCGGACTATCAAGCACAACTGCCAGATAGAGTTTGGTTCGTGTCCAAATCCTGGTGATCATGAGAAGTACAGGGGTAGACCGCACGATTTGGTTTGCATCGACGAAATTACCGCCTTCTCGGAGTTTGAGTTCCGGTTCTTAGGCGGGTGGTTAAGAACTACGAACAAGAGACAGAGGTGTAGAGTCATCTGTACAGGCAACCCGCCTTCGACTGTAGAGGGTAGATGGGTAGTTAAGTTCTGGAGTCCTTGGCTTGACCCGGATCACCCGAACCCCGCTAAGCCTGGAGAGCTTAGGTACTTCTGCATGCTGGATGGAGAAGAGGTCGAAAGGCCCAATGGTCGTCCGTTCGCCTACAAGGGTGAGACTATATCTCCAAAATCCCGGACGTTCATCCCTGGTACGGTAGAAGATAACCCGTTCCTCATGGCTACTGGATACAACCAGACTCTTGAAGCTCTGCCGGAGCCTCTGCGTTCGCAGATGAGATATGGTATGTTCAATGTGCAGAAAGATGATGACCCTTGGCAAGTTCTTCCAACTGCTTGGGTAAAGGCGGCTCAGGACAGGTGGACTTCGGACGGTAATAGAGGTCTTCAGATGGATACGATGGGAGTTGACGTGTCCAGGGGTGGGGCTGACAGGACTTCGATGTGTGGTAGGTATGGTCACTGGTATTCGTCACCCAGCATCTATCCCGGCTCCTTCATCAAGGATGGTAACGCTGCGGCTACGGTAGTATTTATGAACCTGAAAGATAATGCCCAGGTCAATATCGACATTGTAAACTGCGGGACTAGTGCATATGACCACCTAAAGAGCAATGGGATTAATGTCATTGGACTCAACGGCGCGGCTAAAGGTTCAGGCTCGGACAAGTCCGGGGTGCTTAAGTTCTATAATCTCCGAGCTAAAATTTATTGGAAGTTCAGAGAGAGTCTTGATCCAGCGTTCGGATCTCAAGTAGCACTCCCTCCGGGAAATGAGATCCTGTCGGAACTATGTGCTGCGAGATGGAGCTTGTCAACTAGGTTCGATGGTAAAGGGATTCTGATAGAGTCCAAGGATGACATCAAGAAAAGACTTAAGATGTCACCGGATATTGGAGAGAGTATTCTGTATGCATCCGTAGAGAATCAGGTAAAGACTTCGCTTGGTAAGCAGATGGAAGATCTTGTAAGTAAGAACCGGAACAGGCCGAGTGCCATGTGTTCGTGAGAAAGGAGGTGTGAGGTAACAATGGACGCTCCATTGATGTTTAAACAACAAAATGCTATAAATGCACACCAGTTCAAAGCTTTGCACTTCGATATAGGGCTTCCGTACTTCTGCCCGATGTGCGAGAAGCTGGAGAATAAGGAAGTGCCGTTACTGGCCGGAGAGGATGGTCTATTATGTATCGCCTGCGGGTATATTCAGGATGTAGAAATAAAGCACTACAAGTTCATGTTTTGAGAGGAAAGTAGTTGACGATCTTGTATAGATAGTTTAAAAGGGGTATATGGCAGATCTCGATAAAACAAGGGTGTTAAAGTCGCCCAACGATACTCCTAGCTTCTTACCGAAGCCGGATGAGATGCAAATATGCTCGGATGAGTATGAACGCTTCTTGTTTTACGTCACTAATTCTCACTTATATTACGTTGACCGTGTCAATAATAACTTTCGGTACTTCTTAGGTTCTGGAGGTCAGTGGACCGATACCGATAGAGACTACTACGAGAATACGTTACGGCGCAAGACAGTAGAGGATAATCATATTCTCCCTGCTATACAGACAGCTACAGGAGAGCAGATTTTCACTAGAGCTGACACTACGTTCAAACCGAGGAAAGGACAGGCATCGGAAGAAGTTGCTAAGATCCTGAGTAAGCTGGTTCTCAACATCCAGGTGGATAACGGGTATCACCGGAAAGAAAAGACTGTATGGAAGGATGGGCTGATAAAGCAGAGAGGGTATTTCGATATCCGCATGGACTTCGACGCTAATCTGAATGGTAACGTCAATATCAGGACTCTAAACCCTATATCAGTTATGCCGGATATCTACGCTGAGAGCTACGACCCGAAAGAGTGGAAGGAAGTTACTACATTCTACTGGTTGAGCTTCGATGAGATTGAGGGCATGTACGGCAAAGAAGCTAGAGATAGAGCTGAAATGACTCATGGGTGGTATAGCGACACTCCGTTCTCGGAAGAGTTCACCAGTCGTAACATTATTGATAGGCGGTACGGGTTCGGTCTAGGCGGTATCTCCATGCTCTATGAAAAGAGTGAAGCTGGGGAGAAGCGACTCAGGATCATTGAGCGGCAATACTACAAGTGGGACACTGTTCTCTGCTACGTAGATCCGGCAACCGGGGACTCACTACCTGTAAAAGCAGATACCTCCGAGTCTGAAGCTCAGAAGATAGCGGCTGAACGAGGTCATGTTGTAGTTAAGCAGAGAGTTAAGCTTGTCTATTGGAGAGCCAGTACTCGCTTTACCTTGCTCCACGACTCAAGAAGTCCCTATAGAAGCTTCACAGTAATTCCGTTCTTCTACATTTTTGACTACGGCACTACTTTAGGGATGGTAGATAACGCCATTTCCATGCAGGATCTTCGTAATAAAGCTCTTTCCAACGGTCTCCATATCTTAAGCTCGACCGCTAACTCAGGGTTTATGGTTGAGAGGGGCAGTCTTACAAACATGTCCACGGAGGACTTGGAGGAGCGGGGCGCTCAGACAGGGCTTGTGGTTGAGTATGACGAAGGCAAGACTCCACCGGTTAAGATCCAGCCTAACCAGTTCCCAGAAGGGTTACGGTTCTTGATGGAGACAGGTAAGCAGGGAGTCAAGGACTCTACAGGCATCCAGGATGCCGATGCAATGCTTCGGTCGCATACTCCAGGAGACTCGGTTCAGAGTGGGATGTTCCAGCAGAAGCTTCAGCTTGCCGATCCTCTGGATAATCTGGAGCATACTCGGCGGCTTGTTACTCTGAAATGCCTTGAGTTGGTTCAGGACTTCTATACATCAGAGAGGATTATAAAGATCTCTGATACAGATGAGTACGGTAAAGAAGTTTCAGAGCAGCTCAAGATTAACGAGGTAACAGCGACCGGTGATATTATCAACGATATCACTCTTGGAGAGTATGATGTTGCTGTTGCGACTAAACCGACAGCAGTTACCTGGATGCAGACACAGTTCAACGAAGCGATCAGGATGAAAGAAGTGGGAGTGCGTATACCGGATGATGAGCTGGTACGCCGCAGTAATCTCGATAATAAGCATGAGTTGGCAGATAAGATGGGTCAGCCTGTTGATGATGGTGGTGAGGCTAAGGCGCAAGCAGAACTCACTCAAGCCAAGACCAAAAAGACCCTCGCAGATGCAGAGGCTTCGGATGCCAAGGCGATCACCTCCAAGATCCAGGGGATATATGGGGCTGTAAATGCCGCTCAGATACTCGCCACTACCCCCCAGTCGGCTCCACTTGCCGATGAGCTGCTTCTTTCCAGCGGGTTCTCGGATGCTCAGATACCTGAGCCGATAGCAGCCCCTCAAGAGCCTGTACAGACAGATGTCCCTCAGAACAAGCACCCTAATTTTCCTCCCTCGGCTACGCAGGGAGTTGACACAGGAGCGACATTAAGATGAAAGGAGTTATAGTCATGGCTAAGTCAGATGGGATGGATGAGAAGATCAATGGTATGGACAAGTGGGAAGTGAAGTGTGCTATGGAGACACTTGCTAAAGCCCATGAAATAAAGAAAGACAAGAAACTTATGGAAGCGATCGGCATGCTTGCCAAAGAAAAAATGACTACTATGGCCTCCATAGTAGCACATGTTGAACATGAGAAAGGGGATAGTAAGTGACTGAAGCTTTGAGAGAGTTTACACCAGAAGAAAGAGGGGATGTATTCGACCCTTCTACGCTTCCTGGAGAAGTAAGTCCGGTTGCGGTCCAAGAAGAGCCTGAGTTTGCGTCAGATTTCCTGGAGAGTCTTGTAGGCACTCCTTCAGAAGAGGAACAAGAGCATGCTCGGAGAGGGTATGTGCCTAAAGGCCGTTTCAACGAGGTAAACGAGAAGGCTAAACTCGCTTCTGCCTTAGAGATTGAGAATCAGGCGCTTAAGAGTGCTTTGGAGTTGATCCAGAGAGGGGCTGTCAAGCCTCAAGAAGAGCCGGAAGTTGAGATTAATCCCATCGATCAGATGGAAGATCAGGTAACTGAGCTTCAGTTGCTTAGTGAAACTGCAAAACTGGATTATGGTCTGGATTCTGTCGAGTATAAGCAGGCATTGAAGGATTACAATAGAGCTAATCGCCAGTTGATCGCCATGGAAGCGGATACACGGTCCAACGCAGCTGTGAATGCCTTCAGAAGTGAGAATGAACAGATTTCTCGGACTCGTAATGAGCTTCAGGAAGTTGCTGAAGCAGCCTATGAGGTATATCCTTTTCTGAATCAGAATGGAGAAGTGCCTAACCAGGATGCTATTGATAAGGTTCTTACAATTAGGGATACGCTGATTCAGACTGGTAAGAGTGCTGCAAAGGCTTTGCAGGAAGCTATTGACTTAATAGCCCCACTGTACCCCAACGTCTCTAATGCTTCAGAAGCTTCTAAAGTAGCGGATATCAGATCAGCAAGAGATAGAGCGTCTCGTGAAAAAGCCGCACAAGCAAGCGCATCTCAGCCAGTATTTAGGCAGAGTAGGTCTGATGAGTCTGGATTTAAGCTTGATATTAACAAGATGACCCCTGAGGAAGTAGCAAAGTTGCCTAAAGATGTTCTTGACAAGATGAGTGGAAACGCGATATAGAGTAACGTAATAAGCATCGTCCAGGAAGACGGTAAATTCCCCGGTGAACCCGATACCCCCGGAACCAAAGTGATCGTTTCCGTCCGTGTACAGGACGAAAAATAACGTGCAAATCCCACAGCGTCAAAAACGAAACGGAAACGATCACTTCGGAGGTTTTAAATGGGTTACACTAATTTTGGATTTCTATCGCCCGACAATATAAAAGTCTGGCAGAAAATGGTACGTCATGAGATCCTGAACAAGGGGCAGATTATCCCCAAGTTCGCAGGAGTCGGTTCTGATAAGCCTATTGAGATCATCAAAGATCTTAAGAAGACTATCGGCGGCGGTACTGAATGTCTCATGCAGTTGGTAAATCGTCTGGTTGGTGATGGTGTTGTTCTCTCAGCGTCCGGTAATCTTGAGGGCCAAGAAGAGGATATGCAGAAATCGGACCAGAAGATCCGTATCGACGGGCTTGGTCACTCGGTAAAGCACAAAGGTGACTTGGTAGCCCAAACAGAAGTAGCAGTCTTCCGCGACGAAGCTCGTACAGCTCTGACAGACTTTGGTTTCGACCGTCTTGATCAGCTTGCAATGCTTACCCTCTCAGGCATTTCATACGCCTACAATCTCAACGGCTCCCTGCGTACCAAGCCTGACGGCCATGGTAACTTCCTTCCTGACCCAACATGGCAGACTCTTGAGTTTGCTCAGGACGTAACCGCTCCGTCGTCTCTTCGTCATTTGATGTGGGACCCGATTGGTCTTCAGCTCGTTCCGGGTAATACTGCACTCATTACCCCTAACCCTTCTACTTTCAGCTATGCGGCTCTTGTGAATCTTCAGGCATTCGCCAGAACTCACCATGTCAAGCCCTTGATGCAGGGTGGAAAAGAGTATTATGTACTGCTCTGCACCCCGTTCGCACTCGCTCAACTTAAACTTGATCCTGAGTTCCAGAGAGCCATCCAGAACGGCGGGATTCGCGGTAATGAGAACCCCTGGTTTACTGGTGCTTCCGTCCTGGTGGACGGTATCGCTATTCACTCTACCGACCTTTGTTACACTACTACCGGCGCACCTAGCGGCTCGAAATGGGGTCCAGGCGGTACTGTAGACGGTTCTCGCAGTCTGTTCCTTGGTGCTCAGGCACTTGGTTATGCCGACTTGGAAGAGTGGGAATGGGTAGAAAAGAAATTCCAGTACGGTCAGCATCCAGCGATCTTCACCAAGAAGATGATGGGCTTCAAGAAACCAGCGTACTACAGCACTACCGATCAGTCCGTTCAGGACTTCGGCGTAATTGCATTCGACCATTATACAATCGGTGGCGGCGCTCTTGGCGTAACAGGCTTGATCTAAATATCCAGGGGTCAGGTAACACTGACCCCTCCTTTGGACTTCGGAGGAAGTTAATATGAAAAATTTTGTTTTAGCGTGTTTGGTAGTGCTGGTGTGCTACAGCCTCTCAGTAGCTTCGGGCGGTACTGCGTACACTTCCACAGTCGCAACCAGTTTCCAGAATTATAGTGCCACAAGTGCTACTCAAGTAATATCTGCCCCGATTGCAGCTAACGCATGTCGCTATAAGAATGCTTACGTACAAGGCGTTGCCGTAGCAGGTCATGCTAACTCAGCTCTGTCTGGTACTCTTGCGGTTCTCTGTTCGGCAACAGGCGTTACAGGCTCATTTGTACCTTGTCTGGGCCTGACTACAACTGCCGCCGGTGCAGCAGTGGCTACAACTACAAATGGAATGCTTACTTGGCAGGATGCCGCGCAGTATACAGCTTTCGGGTGGTCAAAAACAGCAGGGGAAGTTTCGGTATACTTCTCTTGCGGCAACTAAAGGAGAAATATTATGGCCTTCAATAAAGGCGATGGCGGCATCCAGTATGCTCGAAGAAAAGTATTGTCGTTCGGATTTGCTGATGTGATAGCTGGCGGTAGCGGTGTTTACATCGGTATGGAAGATTTACCCCCTACTGCCATAGTCCTAGCAGGTGGGATTATGATTACTCAGGTATTCAACTCCACTTCCAGCGATACGTTTACTATCCGTGATTCTGACGGCACCAGTTATGCTACCGGCATCAGTGGACAGTCTCTTGGCTACAAGACGCTTACTGCTACAGGAACACTTGCATCACTCCTTACAGATATGACTGTGGGGATTACATGGACTCCGGGCAGTGGTACTCCTACTACCGGCTTTGGCTACCTTGTGATTGATTACATCGTACCGAATCTTGCAGATGAGTACTACACTCTGGCAGATCCTATTGCACCCTAGATTGTGAGTTACTTCGAGCCGGGGAGTTACCCCTCCCCGGTTTTGGGAAGTTCACAACCCAAAATGATCGGAGAAATTTAGTATGGCAGATCAGCAGAATATCGTTTCCACCTTCCACGATGTATCCAAGCTTACTTCAGAGAAATATTGCGTGCTGCCGGGACAGTTCTTTATCCGGTGTTCGACTACAGAGGGGGGGCATACGGTAGTTATTACCAATAAGCCCGCTCAGATTCCTGTAATATTCAAACAGACGGCCCTTGGGAAAGGTGCTATCACTGAAACGATGTTGGAGAGGATAAAGGCAAGCGCAAGCGTAGACACAGATGTTCCTGTCGCTGAGACACTTTCCACAATCCCTAACTCAACTCCTGGCATGAATGCTGGAGTGCGCTTTACCAAGATCAAACAGGCTTTGCTCCCGATGCTGAAAGCTGGAGACCCCAAAGACTTCACTGCTCAAGGTATCCCCCAAGTCGCTTCTCTTAGTGCTGCATGTGGCTTCGACGTAACCGGCGCAGAGCGTGACGCAGCGTTCTCAGAGCTTAAAGATTCCCCAGAGCTTGACTAATGACTTTACTAACCGATCTCATAGCTAGAGTACGCAATGAGTTCTTGGCCGATGATGTGGGAGTGCTGACTGGCACTCCCCGTTGGTCAGATACGAATATTACCAATGCCCTTAATGAAGCTCAGAGAGAGCTTGTCAGGCGCTGCCAGCTTATAAAAGATGGTATGACACCATCCGTTTGCTTCTTGCCATTGGTGGCTGATATTGATGGCAACTTCCCGCAATCCTTAGCTCTTTCCAGCAAAGTGATAAGGGTTCGGTACGTACTCTTCCCAAGGTTCGATACTACAGTGAATAGCACAGCTTTCCCATTTAGGGAATTATCCAGAACCTCGACAGAATATCTCAATAATGGGCAGGACGACGGACACAGACACGGATTTTTTGGAGAAGGTTTCGATGGCTCAAGTGGAGGGTGGGAGTGGATCGGTAGGACAGGTCACGTTCAGCAGTATGTTACAGACTTTCAAACACAGAGTATTACATTTGACCGCCAGCCGCTTTATGGTGGTACTGTTCGAATTGGCGTTTACCGTTTACCGTTAGCAGATATGACTATCCTTGATCCGGCGTCGGCTCCAGAAGTCAAAGAGCAGGACATCGTACTTATTCACGGCGCTTTGAAGTACTTATATTCCAAAGGATACGCTATGGAGGATAGGGAGACATTCGACCCAATCAAAGAAGCCAGATGGCGTAAAGAGTTCGAAGACGATATCTCCAGGGTTGCCAGGGATATCGCAATGATGGAACCTAAGAGGACTATCTGTAGACCTGAAAGAGGGTTCTGGTAATGGCCGAAAAGCCTTCCCTGACATTTAAGTTCCTCACAATGAATAACGTAAAAGATCCTTCAGATCTTTCTGAAGGAGAGTGTGTGGATATCGTTAATTTCGATGTCGATAATGATGGGGGTATAGCCACTCGCCCAGCATATATCCAGCCTCTTGTTCAGCAACCTGTTTCTGACATTAATAATCTCGGAGGAAGGTCTTATTTTGCGGTGGCGAATACCGTAAGAAGTAGTAGAGCATTAGCAGATGACGAAGATTCAAGGTTTAGCCTTGTCATAAGCCTAGATGATATGGTAACAATGATAAAAAGGGTAGATGGAGGGCTATACGTGGGGAGTACTAAACAACTTCATTTTTTATCCGGTACAGATGCTCAAGTAGGAGGCTTCCAAGACGTTTGGGCGCTCCCTTGGGGTGTAATACTCGGAACCGGCATGAATATAAAAGGTGAAAAAGTACCTGTTGCAGAACTTTCTGGAAATTGCTGTATCTTTGCGTCTACTCAAGGGGTCATTGTAGGGGGTCCGAGAGGAGAAATACGGAACTTGTCTCAAAATAAGGTATCTTACCCCTTCGGGACAGTAGGAAAAGCCGCTATAGTTGAAAATAAAGGCATTATTCAGTATTTATTCACGACATCATCTGAAAATTCTGCGTATAACCCTTACGAACCAGCTTTCTTATCCGGTCTTGCCACTGAGTCTTTACAAATAAAGGAGTAACATCATGTCTATCCAGTTTTCGCAGGCACTCGCTAAAAAGATCGTTGATGGTGATTGTGTCAGGAATGTATGCAGCGGTTTTGTACGAGATATTTATGCTGGAACACTGCCTACCAATGCCGATACAGCAATTAATGGTACACTTTTAGGGACTTTGACTCTAAATGGTGGGGCTGCTACATTTGAAACTCTTCCAATCTGGACTGTAACTATTGGGGGTACTGTAGGCGGTAACGTGACTATCAATATGGGCAATGCTCCTATGCATGCTGTAGTAGCCTCTGTGACCGATACAGGTACTACCGCAGCCGCCGTAGCCGCAGCTATAAATGGCACTTTGATAAAGTTCTTCTCTGGGCACACAGCTACTGTAGTCGGGTCAGCTATTAGTATTAAAGGCCCGATAGGAGTTGGAGCGTCGATTAATCTTCAAGTAGCTACGTCCACAGTTACCGGGACCATTACTGCCGTAGTCTCTAACTCAGGACTTCCTACTACCTCAGGGATCACAGCATTTAATACATGTGAATTTGATCAGAGAGCTGTTCAAGGAACTACATCCACAAATGTAACCGGGGCGATTATAACTTCTTCTCAGACATGGAGTGTTACTACTCCAGTAGCTTCGGGAGTCGCCACTTATTTTAGAGATAGGTACTCAGCGTCTGATACCGGTGCTGGAGTCACAACATTCTTGAGGAAGCAAGGAACTATTACTATTACAGGGAGTGGAGGAGATATGCAATTACCCTCTACATCAGTTAGCCCGGCGACACCCATATCCCTTACAGGAGATTTCATGGTAGTACCTAGCACTTAATATGCTAGGTTTCTTTCCCATATCCGGTGACCCGATTTCCGGTGAAGTCCTTACCAATATTGTAGCAACCTCGTCTGGAGACAGCGTTAATATCTCTGAAGGAGGCATTGCTACGATTATCGGCTTTACTGTGTCCGGTGGAGTGGTTACGATCCAGGAGACAGGATTCGGGAGCATTAAGGCATCTGGGACATCTTCTGGCGCTGTAGTTCAGATCTTTGAGCATGGCGCAGAGATTATAAGCACTTATATAGCTGCATCTGGAGGGCTAGTCGTACAGATCTTTGAGGGCGGGTCAGCTACTCAGCATTTAGTAGCTCTGTCAGGTGCTAAAGTTTCGATCTTGGAAACTGGTATCGCCGCTAATTTGGGGATAAGTGCTGGGGTTAGGGTAAGTATTTCTGAGTTTGGTCAGGCTACCATGCCGATGGTAGCGATTAGCTTCGGAGAAGTTATACAGATTCAAGAGTTTGGAGATGCCTCAATAACTGTACCCACAGCCGATGTGTGGGTAGTAAATCTTTACACTGGAGGTCATTCCAGGTATCAGGGGGATATGACAGGAGCGACCGCGGTACAGGCATCAGTTGTCACTGGCGTATCCCGGTTAGGTTACGAGTATGTAAAATATGTTGGGCTTGCTCACATTCTTGCAAGGTTAGATAGGTCTGTAACATTGTCTACAGTAACCGATGAGTATATAGAAGTCAGCGGATATCCAGTGCCTTTTGACAGAAATCCTGGACTATTTTTGAGAAAAATTAGACTCTCTGAAGGAGTAAAGGGGGTTCTTTGGCAATTTCGGCTAGACTCTGGAGGAGCGAATTGTGATATAAAATCGCTCAAAGTTATTATGACTCCTACAGGATTGACGAAGTGAGAATCGAGCCTACTAGCGAGCTGGCTGGAACGTATGTATGGTTCGCTCAATATTGCTTAAACGAGATAGGGGGATATGGTGTTAAAGCCCTCTCAGATGGTCAAGTCACAGTTATTTGCAAGTTTACGCCCGATAAAGCTACCCTTATCGCTACAAAGGCAGGCAATTTCTTATGCCACCCGAGGTCTGGAAAACTTAACGCGCTACCCTATTTTGATAACCAACTAACCGAGTTCTTTCTTACAGGAGTAGCCGGAGGTGGTTGGAGAGCTAGTAACGTTGAGATAGAGAATAGGTATGTTTACCCCTTGCAGGACGACGATCACGGCACTTTCATCATTAAGGTACAGGATAAGTCTGTATCTGCATCAAGGACCAACGCAGAGAATTATGGCAACAACTGGTGGTGGGATGGGAAGAAAGACGGCGCTATTCTCTCATGGCATGGCGCTCCAAATATTACATTTCCAGTAGACCACATTTTTAATATACCTGGGCTATCCCAGATAGAGACTATAATCGGGGAGACCCCTTACTATACATGTTTTGACAAATATGTGTACAGAGGCGGTAGTGTAATTGCTACAGCTCCAGAGGGGTCTTTAGTTGCAGGAGCGTTCTATAAAGACGCTGCATTATACAGCGTGTGCGTTATTCGTAGAGAGATAGGGATTTGGCTACAGCTACAGAAGCAGAAAGGAAAAGGATGGCTACAGATTGGGCCAGATGTCCAAGTATCGGCTCTATCAATAGCAGCGTTTCCTCGGAGGGATGGCTCTGCTTTCGTGTATCAGACTACTGTTTATAACACAGACAAAATGGAAGTCCTCCAAGTAATACAGCCTTTAGTATCGGGGACACGTACAGTAAAAGGTAGAGGGGGTTATGACGAAGGATACTATCAATATGAAGCCTCTCAAAATCTATGGGCGGGAATGCAGGAGAATACTGTAGTCACGTCGAGAGTAACTACGCAAGCTAAATTTGACTATAAGAATGCCAACGGGTCTGCAACGACTCAGAAGAATGTGCCTATCTACAGAGGAGAGCCTGCATCAACTGTGAGTGTTGTGTTGGATAGCGGCCCAGCATGTGTACTTCCAGGCACTCTTGTCAATTTTAAAATAGTTGCAAATGGAGTTTATTGTTCAGTAGAGTGGTCTGGAGTTGACTGTGTTAGTGGAGGGTCTGCAAGTAAGATCGTAGAAACATGTAATTCAGATTTCTCTGTTACAGCTACACTCCAGCCCCAAGGTATCTCCGGTACATATTCACGAACGACGGTATTATTAGATCTTACCTTATCTGGACCGCAAGATTCTGGGGATATCAATAACCCAGGGTTGACTGGCGTAGAAACTTACACTGCAACGAACGCTGTCGGCAATGTCATCTGGTCAGGTTCAAACTGTACTGTTGATCAGTCAGGTCATGCCGACTTTTCTGGTCGGTGCGGTACAGCTACCATTACTGTTACAGACGATTGTGGTCGGACAGCCTCTTTAGACGTAGCTGTCGGGGCGGGTATGTGGATGCAAGATTTTTCTTTTGTATTTCAAGGGACACCCGGTCCTTGCGGGAATGGGTTTAGCCGAACTATACTCAGCGGGGGCCATGCATATAATGGATGCTACGCTACGTATAACCAACCGAATGTTTGTCCTATCTGTATCAATGATGTGGGTATAAGCGCACCAGTAGATCCAGCAGTGTGTGCACTAGGGTTCCCCAATGATGTGTGTCAGAAGTGGGATAATGTGCAAGGTAAATTCGATTGGGGGTGTGCTACACCGTGACACGCTTAGAGATTATACAACAAGTAACTCCTCGATTTAGCTACTCAGCCTATGTAGAAGCATGCAAGGCTAATGCTTTTGAACCTCGTAGACAAATGGAATGGGCGCAGCTCATGGGGGTATTATCGGCGGCTGAAGTAACCTTCCAGCATGAAGGGATAGATACAGCGTACCATAAATATGTCCAGATCGTAGTATCTGAACATCGGGAGATTTCTCCACAAGTATCTGTCGCAGAATCCAGTTCTCCTAAGCCCTGCGGAACATGTGGCGGGGGTAAGGTACTATGAGCTGCAATTGCGATCAGCATATAGATTGTGGAGATATTCCAGAAATCGCTATAGAGAGTATTTCAGACACAGTAAGCTATTCTCATACTGTGACACATAGTATTTCAGTCGATAACTTACAAAGTGTCACAGTCCTTGAAACTACAACCCGTAGTTTCTCGGTTGATCACGGATGGGATAGAGATAAGAGTATTGACCATTTCGTTCTTTGCCAGGACGGTACACCAATTACGTGTGAAAATACAACTACAGCTATCCCTTCAGCACAGTGTACAGAGCATTGTATTAGAGAGATCAATATACCCTATTATCTGGACAGGCAGCAGAATATTCTGGTGTATAAGAGAATTAGAGAACAATTGGATTTTGATGTTAGTTCAGGAGGGAAAACCGCCAACTTTAGGCTCAAGAGCGGTACAGGGCAGTATCACAAAATCATTATTAAAGATACCGTTAAAACTCAGGGGTTAGAACAATTCATATTTGTAAAAGATGGTATCTCTAAGGTACTAGCAAGTCAGGTATATGAGTATAACCCATTCCCTGCAACAGAGGGTGGGGGGGCGACTTGGGGCCTTTATGGAGACGTTGTGCAGAGAAATCAGAACCCAGCTTTTGGAGATCCAGCTGAAGCTAACGTTGCTTGCATACTACTATTCCCTAACCCTCCCAAACAGGCAATACCCCAAGATAACGATGTAATAGCTTATGGATTTTATGACTATAATGCCATTGATGGGGGATTTGTAGAAACCAGTCTAGCCAAAGATGATGGCGGTAAGGATTATTTTTACCCTTACTGGTTACGGCAGATGCCTGTCAGCTCGGTATGGAGAGAGACCGCAGATACTAGATATGGGGCTATTATTAATGGTACTTTGAATTTAGAAGGCTCTCAGCCGTGGATACCTCCGAACCCTCAGACGTATACACTACCATTCGGGTCTTTCGCGGTGGACACTAAAGCTAATTTTATGTATTCTCTATTAGTACAGATGAGTGATAGAGCTGGAGGTAGTGGGGTTGTTATAAATTACACGTCTTTTGGGGACTTGTTGGAGGCGATATATACCAAGAACAAGCTACCTACTAGGGAGTTCCGGGATCTATTTCCAGTGAGTCCTTTATGAGTGAATGGACTGAGATACAGCCGTTTATCAGGGACCAGATTACGTTTGAAGACGGTAGCGCTTTAGATCCAATTCAGAGTGCCACAAATGCAGATAATTCAATAGCCCCATCTATTATTGCCACAACAGACTTTTTATTGAGAGATCAGATAGGAGATCTTATTACAGATCAAAATAATGAGTCTATTTCGCTGGAAGGATTAACTTATGCCACGATTACCTGACATTCCACAAGTCGCGTCGCCGTTACAAGGAAATGACACAGTTTTAGGTGTGCGGGACACTACTGTGGGCCTTTTCCCAGCAGTTTTATTTCAGGGTAGGTCGGGGAATACTATAATCACAGGGACGGGAGTTCCGGGAAATACGATAGGTATTGACGGAGACTATTATTTCGATCCTACCGCGCAATTGATGTATGGTCCTAAGGCTTCTGGAGTTTGGCCTGCGGGGGTATCTGTTAAAGGCGCTACCGGAAATACAGTTCTAAGCGGATCGGGCACTCCGAGCAACACCTTGGGGGTAGATGGGGATTTCTATTATGACCCAGCAGCTAAAAAGATGTTCGGACCTAAGGCCTCTGGAGTTTGGCCTGCGGGAGTAGTTCTAGGGGATGGAGGGTCACTTATAGATAACTCTGGAGCAACTAGTGATTTACTTCTAAACCCTGGGGAATCTGCTTTTGTGTCGTACATAAGTGCTACGTCAATACCTCTACATATCCAGACAACCTCTAGTGGAGTGTATGATTTAGAAATTATTGGAGATCTTTCAAATACAGGAGGCGCAGATACCGCCGCAGGACTATATCCAAATAATTCTGGAATTAGTACGGACTTTAGAATTATTTATCGGCATAACACCGGAGGGGGTGACGCTTCCGGTACTAATACTGGATTTCTTCTTGGAGGGGGTCTAGTTATGGGTGCTACTCTTAAAGTTTATACGTTCACAACCAATAAGACTTTAAGAGGTTCTATACATACATTGCAATCCAGCTCTTTTACATATTTATACGAAGTACTCGCTATATGGAATGATGTAAGTACGCCTTGGACATCGTTAGGCACTCTTACATTTGATACGGCACAGTCAGGGATGGCTGTAATTCACAGAATACAGTGATACAATATACGCCATGGAGTTTGAGAGGGTATGCAGGTAATGTGTGGCAGGTATACGTGACAATAGAAGCTTCCAGCAGCATCAAAGAGCTTATAGAAGTTAAAAAAAGACTTAATTCAGGAGAGGTGCATGGACTTGTTCTTGTTGAAAATAACTCACCCGCTATTCAGCGTCTTGGATGGAGTAAACTCGATACCGGCTTATACTACCGCTATTTTGAGTAGCTACATTGTTACTCTAGTTATTGCAAAGAGTTCTTTATTTCTTAACATTAGAGAGTGGGTCATTTCCAAGACTCCATTCGGCTCTACTCCAGGCTACCCTCATTTCATAGAATGCAGACTTTGCCTAGGTGCTTGGGTTTCTTTAGGCTTTTCCTTGATTTATGGATGCAATTGGGTTATTGTGTGGTCAGTCTCGTATCTTTTAGCTACTCAAGAGAGAGGATGAAGTATGGCATCTGTAGATCCAGCGGCAATTTCTGAGTTTGGAATCGACCAATTCGAGCAGCTATCTACTATAGCTGTGGATGCTTTGCAGCAGTTAAAGAACGCTGCTTTAGGTATCGCGTTTTCTACAGTAAACTATGTGGGTGTAGATATTCACTCCCCGGCTACTCTTCCTTCTATAGATATTTCATCTCTACCCTCAATAGCGTCCCTTACACAAGCTTTTTCACAAATACAGGCTGGTAATTTCCCCCCTACTCCAGATATGGGGTCTGTAGATAAGTACAGAAATTATATGTGGCAAGGAGCAAACTTAGCTACTATAACCTCGGCGATTAACTCCTATCTTGTGTCCTTGGGCATGCCAGCTACATCATACCAGGACGCTATATTCGATGCAGATAAAGAGCGTAAATTACGGGTAATGTCAGACTCCATAGATCTTGTGCAGGCTAAGACATCTGCATCGGGCTTTAAATACGCTAACTCCCAGACAAACGCGGGGATTTTGGATATTGTGGAGAAGTATCAATTTGATCAAGAGAATCAGTCACGAACTATTACACAGCAGATGACTGAATGGGCGAGACAAGCATATCAGTTCTCGATACAGCAAGGGCTTTCAGTTGAAACAGCTCAAATGGATTTCTCTCTCAAGTTTGGGGGGTTGTTCCTAGACTACTTCGTAAAGACATTTACAGCGATCCTGGAGAAGTTCAGAGCATATATTCAGATTGAGGTTGAGAAGCTTAGAGCCACTGTAGAACTGATTATCGCAGAGGCTAAGATCCTAGAAATTAATTCTAATGTTACTGTAGAACAGGAAAAACTCTTTTTCCAAAAGGACACTCTTGCTATTGAACAAGCTAAAATACAGTTTGATGGGAACATTACACAGCAGGCAAATAACGCTAAAGAGCAGATTGAAGCAGGTCAGGCAACCGCCCAGACCGCTGGAGAGATAATGAAGGGTATTGGAGTTAGTACGATCAATCTTGTTAATAGTACAGGGAGTTAGCATGGCGATTATAGATCCTTTGACCAATTTTATGTCAGGGAATAGGAAGAAAACTTCCAAGATGCTGACTGACGCTCTTGCAAAGCAGAAGCAGGGACTTATCGAGCCGATGCAAGAAGGTGGTGTGGCAGGGTATCAGGAAGGCGGCATGGTTGATAGGGCTGTAGACTGGACTCGCCGGAATGTAATCCAGCCGGCAGGCCAAGCTGCCCATGACGCGCTGATGTCTGTACCGGCTACAATCCCTCAGAGAGCGCCTATCCAGGCTCCTCAGATGGGTACTGGCTACCTTAACCAGACTGCAAACGCTACTGAGCAACACAAACGTGATTTAGTAGCTGCCGGGGGCGGGTACGCTGAAGGCGGTATGGTAGACCCACTTATTAGATACACAACTCCGGCAGTTGAGCAGGGTTTGGCTAAATATAAGTATGCAGTTCGACCCCTAGTACAGAACACTATCTCCAAAGCAAATGCGATAAGAGGCCTACTTCCAGCTCCAGGAGCAATAGAAGACGCTATTTTGACTGGCGGGGAAAAGGTTGCGGCTCCAGTAGCGGAAGGTGTAGCGTCTAAAGTTGGTTTGGGGAGACTAGCAGCACTCGCTGGGGGTCCAGTAGGTGCTGGAGCGTATACTGCGTATAAGACTCTGGAATCTCAGCCTCTAAATGATATCGATGAAGTAGCTGCTATAAAGGCTTCAGGTAAACCTCCAGTTGCTCAAGTCGCTTCTCCTATACGAACGCCTATAGTTACCCCTCCAGTTCAGAGAGGCCAAGACTCGTTGGTAGAGCCTCCGATTCCTGTAGAAACGCCTCAGGATCAGAGTCAAGGATCTTTATCCTCTGGAGGGAAGAATATTGCTTACGAGAATATTGGAGTTAAAGGCCGGGACCCTTTCTTAGATTCTGGAGGGTCTAGCAGCATCCACGTACAGGCTCCTGGAGAGACCGATAAGTTTACACGCTTACCTCACACAGGGGAGGCTGGATACTCATTCAACCCTGATTCCAATAGCTACGAAAAGACAGAGCCTATGGTTACGGTAGGCCGTCCGAACGGCTTGCAAGTAATGATGAAGGAAAGTGAAGCTCTGGCAAAGGGAATGCTCAGTCCTCAACAGTTGGAGGCGTACAACAAAAATAAGGCTCTTACAGCTCAGACGGATATCGCCTCTCAAGAAGCTAAATCCAAGATGGATGTCGAAGCTGCAACAGCTGAAGAGAAGAGAGCTAAAGCTGGTGTTGAAAAGGCGGATGCTGACTTCGCAGCAAAGCATGGGTTTAAGATGGGTAAGGGTGATGCTGCTAGCGAAGCGGCAAATGCCTCTCTCACTCCTGAAGCTATTAAAATGTATGCTCAACAGGGCGTGGATGAAGGCCATCTACCTGTAGGTGTTGGCGGGTATGGTAAAGTAGGCCAAGCAGTACGTAATGCCATATCTAACGAAATGGCAGCGATCGCAAAATCTCAGGGCTTGGATAACGTGAATATGGCGGTGAACCGGATTAAGAACCGTTCTGACCAAACCGCTATAAATCAAGCACAAAAGATCCTTTCTATGACCAAGGGATACGAGGATACTGTCAACAATTACATCCCTGTTCTTAAACAACAGAGAGCAGAATTGAACCTCTCCAAATTCAAGAAATTCGCAGATTTCGAATATGCTGCAAGTAAGGACTTCTTCGGGGACGCTAAGGCGCAACAGCTCTACGGTACTCTCTACGAGACTCTTGTGGATTATAGTAAGGTTGTCGGCGGTAACTTTGGAGCTTCTGGTTTGACGGATGCGGCACGTAAAGAAGGTGACAAACTCCTTGCGGCATCTAACGACCCCAAGACCTTTGAAGCTGTTCTGAACAACTTCCAGAACTTAATGAATCTCAGAACTAAGGCATTGACCAAAGTTCCTCAGGATATCGTTTCCAGGTATGGAAATAAAGGTGGCGCGGCAACACAACCGGAGACTCAACAAGCCGCCCCACAAGCAGCTCAGCCTCCTCAAGCGCAACCTAAGACGTATAAGGTAGGAAATTACACAGTAGTGGAGCACTAAACATGCCTGATTATACTGTAACACATCCGACTACAGGCAAGACGCTGACCATCAGTGGAGATGCGCCTCCTTCCGAGCAGGATCTTAACCAGATCTTTGCAGCTTCAGGCGCTCCTCAAGAGCCTAAAGAATCTACAGCATACTCAGCCCTTGCCGAAGTGCCTAGAGTAGCTTCTGAAGCAGTCTCAGGAGTTTTGAGTTCTGCTTTGAGAGCTGGAAAGGGTCTACTAGGGGCTGGTCGCACTGCTTATGGACTCGCGACAGGAGAAGGACTTGATAAATCTCTCCAAGCGGGATCAGATGTAATTGGTAAGCGTGATAACGTACCTTCCCTACTCGACCCCTCAAAATCAGGTCAGTTCATAGGACAGCATGTAGTTCAGCCGGTAGTTGGGGAGTTGGGTAAGGCAGTGGGGAGTCCAGAGCTTGCTCAGACTCTTGTTGAGGGGGCTGGAGATATAGCTTCCCTGTACGGTCTAAAAGGTGTTGGAGGGCTTGGTAAGAGTGCTTTAAAGTCGGTTGCGGAAACATCCTTGCCAGAAAAGATCTATTCCAGCGTATCAAAGATGCCAACGTCTAAGGCTTGGACTAGGACTCTTGGAGAAGAGGCGATGTCTAAGCGGAATGCTGCTATTGCTGCGGGTCTTGAAGGTGAAGTACCTGTGTCTGAGTTTGGTATTGCGAAAGCTAAGTCTTTGGAGTTGGCACATCGCATAGCAGTTGACGACGCAGTAAACCAACTCGATACTACAGGTACACTTATCCCTAAGAGCCAGCTCAAGGCGGGACTCCAAAAGGCTTATGAAACTGCCGGGTACGAAGGAGATGCTGCTACGAAGTTCGTAGACAGTCTCTATGATAAGAAGTTCGCAAATAAGGGTGAACTACTCCCAAATGGGGAGCGAGTATACAAGCCATCTGAGATTCAGGATATTAAGCAGCATCTATACAAACAGGCAAATTATGAATCTACAAAACTCTCGCGTGGAGTGGCTTCGCAGTTACGGGAGCTTGGAACTAAGGGTATGGCACGAGAGGCTAAACTGGCTCTGGAAGATTTGAACCCGGAGCTGAAAGCTCTGAATGCTAAAGATGCGGCGTATATTAACCTCACAGAGGCTCTGGAGAAGGCTGTCGGCAGGATGGGCAATAAGGATCTCGTAGGGCTTGGTACTAAGGTTCTCATGTCTGGCGGCAACCCTCTGAAAGCCTTGGCAGATCATCTTGTGGGGCTAGCGACTGTCAAAGGTCGGCTTGCCTTCGCTCTGAACAGAGCGCGTAAGCTCCAGACTCAACCACTCGGTAAGAGCGCCCTTCAGGCTGGAGCCGGATTAGCTGGATCAGTGACACAGCAACCTCAACAGGATCAAGGCTTCCAAGAAGGTGGTACAATAGACGGCCCCATAAAGCGGGAACGGGGCGATAACGTGCTTGTACCATCTACTGAGGGTGGAGAGATCCCTATGGAGACTGGTGAGTATGTGACTCCGGTAGACGCGCTTATTGCCAAAGGCCGTGAGATGGCCCCAGAGGTTGACTTGTCGGATGAACACGCGCATGCTCTTGGTAAAAGCTTCTACGACCAGGAAACTGCTAGACTTAAACAACTCGCGGGGAATGACACCCCGCCTAATAATTCTTAAGGAGAACTAAGAAATGCCCTCTAAATCGCAAGCTCAGGCACGTATGATGGCAATGATTGCACACAATAAAAAAATGGCTCAGAAGCTTGGAATACCTCAGTCAGTTGGTAAAGATTTCAATGCTGCCGATACCGGCACTAAACTTCTCTCGAAAGCAGCTAAAAATAACCCGGCCTTTAAAAAAGGTAAGAAAAAAGGAATTGCAGACTTATGAGCGCCCTCACGCTGCGTCCGGCAATAAGGAAGAAGGGTAAGGTATACCCCGGCAAAGAAGGCGGCTCTCACGCTGACATTATCAAGGCTAAAGCCCTTGGTATGAAGTCTGATGATAACGAGCATGGGTTTGTAGACCCCAAAGGCAAGTTCCTGGATCGGAAAGAGGGGCTACAGTGGCTTGAGAAGAGTAGACCAGCACTCTATGAGAAGTTGGCCGCTAAGGATGTTGAGGAACTACGCTCTCACGATCTCCCTAGAAAGTCTATGAAGCAGAAGATGGTTGAGGAGGATCTATGAGCTACGATCTCAAGAATAAGATCTGTCTGGTCTATGACCACGGACTCTACCATCATGTTGCAGAGCGACTCAAGGAAGATTTCAAGGAAGTTCTTTACTACGTACCATGGAAGTCGGGCTTTCCTTCTTACGAACGTGCCATAGTCGGTACAGGCATGAGCGGCATAACCCGCATTGAAGAGTTTGCAGAGCATAAGGCGGAAGTCAAGGCTTGTGACGGACTTATCGTATTCCCGGATGCTGGAGACGGCTCGGATCAGATGGACTTACGCAAGCAAGGCTTCAATGTGCTCGGCTCTGGCATTGGAGATATGCTGGAGTTCGACCGAGAGTTCATGAAGAAGATGGCTAAGAAGGTTGGGCTTGAAGTAGTACCATACAAGATGATTACCGGCTGGCAGAACCTTTATGACTATCTCTCCACAATGAAGGATGAGTGCTATGTCAAAATTAGCGGCTTTAGAGCCATCTGTGAGACATTCAAATTTACAGACATAGAGCGAGCCATGTCGATTCTCTACAAGATCGCCTATAAGCTCGGCGGGTATGCTGCCGACATGGAGTTTATGGTCGAGTCCAGCCAGAAAGGGCTTGAGCCGGGAAGCGATCAGTTTCTTTGCAACGGGGAGCCTTTGGAAACAGGCGTATATGGGTGGGAAGTGAAGGGAAGAGGGTACACAGGTAAGGTAATGAAGTTCACAGACCTCCCGGAGCCGTTACAGAGAGTGGATAAAGCTCTTGCGCCAGTGTACAAGAAGCTTGGAGTTTGTGGACCTTCTTCGATGGAGATACGGATAGATAAGAGCCTTATTCCAATGCCTAGTGACTACTGCGGTAGAAACGGTACACCTTGTAGTGAAGTTAATATTCGTAATATGAAGAACTTCTCTGAAGTTATGTACGGAGCTGCAAAGGGAGAGCGAGTTAATCCTGAATGGCACGCTAAGTACGGGGCTGAGGTGATACTCCATTCTGACGTATTAGTAGATAACCACTGCCCTGTAACTTGGCCTAAGAAGGTGGACAAGTATGTCGCTCTAAGAAATGCTTTCAAAAATAGCGCTGGTCAAGTATACTGCATGTCAATAGATGGTGGTACGATGTTGGGAGGAGCTTGCGGATGGGCAGATACAAAGGAAGAGGCTCAAGAAATGGCGCTTGATGTAGCCAGTCAAATAGATGCTCCAAGACTTGATTACGATGATACTGTATTCGATAAGTGCAATAAGGATATAGAAGAAGCTAAAAATATCGGTTTGGGAGGCTTCTAAATGCCACAACAACTCTTTTTCGATAGGGTAATGGAAACAAGTACTAGTACAGGGACAGCTGGATTTGTTGTCAACGGAGCTAAACCAGGCTATAGAACCTTTGCATCGGTTCTTTCTGCTACTAATCAGTTCTTTTACTGTATATATGGACAGTCTTCTACATCTTGGGAAACTGGAATAGGTACATTTAACGGAGGTAACTCTCTAACTCGTACACAAGTACTTGCATCCTCCAACTCTAATGCACTAGTGAATTGGGGGGTAGAAACAAAAGACGTATTTCTTACTGTTGCCGCCCTCTTTAATACTACTCGACATAAACGACATGGTATCATGTCTGCCAACGCTGCTTCAGTATTAGGCACTACCCTCACCTTGCCTGTTGGCTCAGATGGAAATGTCTCGTATTTTTATCAAGGTGGTTTCTTTAGTACAACTTCTTCCGTAACACTCAGTACAGGCACTCTTTCGCAAGACCTTCTCTACTACGTACAGTTTACAGACTCGAATGGAACGATAACGATATCTACTACACCTTACGATCTCTATAACGTAATCCCTGTATGTCTATTATATAAGTCATCGGCTACCGGGGTAGTGGCTGTTTCTAACGAGCTACACAGTTGTGATATCGATGTCCCTTGGCATGTATATGCTCATAACTGCTTTCATTCTCAATACTCTTCAGGTCTAACGCTTTCAGGTCTAACAGGTACGGGAGCAGCCGCTCAATGGGCAGTATCTGGCGGTGCTTGTTTTGATGAAGACCTTAAGAACGCTATATCAGCATCAACCCAAGGATCGCCTGGAGCGAGAGTGTGGTATCAGAACGGTGCCGCCACTTACACATTCCAGGACACCGCATACCCCTTCTTATGGAACTCCGGGACAACCCAAGCTCAATATATAAATGCCGGTTTTACCAAGACTGACTTGACTAATGCGCAGTATGTGAACATGTGGCTGTATGCCGCTCCAGACACCATAAGACCCCTTTACTTCATAACACAGTCTATCGCCGCACCCTACTCATCAGCGGCTAATGCTCGGCTGGAAGTTCCTCCAAACCTCAACGCTTTCGGGCTTAACCCAGAGCTAGTTCTGCTTTGGAGGATAGTGGTAAAAGGAGACGGTACATACGTGGCCGGAATAGCAGCCGATGATTACAGAGTAACACCAGTAAGATACCCCACAGCATAATGGAGAAGTTAATGACGGGAGACCGGAGAGTTAGCGATAGGGGATCTCATCCCGTTGCGGAGTGTGCCCAAGCAGGAGTGATTTTTAGCCAAGGAGAAACATTAGCGCGAGTCGATGCGAGCCTTGGCCGTGTCGCTATTGCACTTGAGGAGCTTGCCCGGAGGGGAGCACAAGTGGATAACCATGAGAAGCGCCTGGATAAGAATGATGAAGAGCACGACGAAATATTCCAGAGAATACGAGAAATAGAGCGCACTAAGTATCTGGAAGAGGGCGAGAATGCTGTTGAAAATAAGCGCAAGAAATTCTGGTCGGATGCCAAAATAGCCTTGATCCAGCCTCTAGCGGTAGTTGCGTTCTTCTTCTTCTGGCTCATGGAGCGGTTTGGAGTTCTTGGATGGTTAGTCGATCAATTTAACGTGATGGGAGGAAAATAGAATGAATGCTTTTATTGAAGCGCCGATTACCGCGGCAAGAGCAGTTACCCCTTCAGATACTACGGTGTTTACACAGATACCTAGAGGGCTTTGGATTGGGGGCGCTGGGAATGTGGCCGTGCTGTTGATTGGAGATACTTCACCCGTTACATTTTTTGGGGTGAGTGGGGGTATCTCGCTGGCATGCCAAAAAGTGATGCTTACCAATACCACAGCTACTAACATCTTGGCGGTGTATACATGAGATGGGCGTTAGTCATAGCAATCTTGCTCTGCCTTTGTGGAGAGGCTTTCGCATGGGGGGCTTTCAATTGGGCATCTCCTTGGACATCTGCCTGGTCATCCACCCCTAACTCAGCTATAGTAATCTTACCCCACCCTTGGATAGATTCTCAATTCTGGACTGATGAAGTCCTCGCTATACTCTAAAGGAGACTAAAATGAAAAAATTTGTAGTGGGGGTAACTTTACTGATTGCCTCAAGCGGTTTCGCCGCTGATACTTGGGTACAGTTACCTACTGACGCTTCGAACACAGGTAAAAAATCGGCATCGGTATCCAAGACCGATGGCTCGGATACGGTACTTCTCCAGCGTCATGTTATTGAAGATCCTGCGACTTTGAATCAAGCGGGCGTAACATCAGGAGGAGCTTTAAAAGTAGATACTTCGTCTACGTCAGCATCTAATGGGACAGCTTCTGGGTCACTTACCAATGGATCAACAGTATCAATTCCACTTGCCGGATATTATAGTGTAAGCACTGTAATCTCTGGAGTCTACACTGTAGCAACCTTTGTTCCAGAAGTCTCTAGTGATGGCACTAACTGGATCGCTACACAATTTTATAGCCCTACGACACAAGCCTACTCAACTACTGTTTCTGCAAATGGCTCTTATGTCATCGCGAACGTGGGGGCTATGGCCCAAGTACGAATCCGGTGTAGCGCGATGGCTACAGGATCGGCAACAGTTACGCTCTTAGCCACTACTGCACAAGCAAACAGTTTAACAGCTCAGGGTGCAAATACTAAAGCTAATTCCGTAGCTGTTAATATTGCGTCTGACCAGATCGTTCCAAGCACGACTACAACAGCACTTCAATCAGCTGCGGGTATTTATGCTACCAATACTGCTAACAATGAGTTACGTGTAACGGAGATACCCTCTCAGCTTATGGTGGATGGCTTTGATACTGCACTCGATACTACATCTCGTTGGAATGCGGCCACGTTATCGGGTACAGGTGCGGCTCTTGCGGTCGCTTCTGGAAATCTAGTAGTGACCTTACCATCTACAGCGGGGTATGCATACACTACATCCATTCCATCCTTCACAGATACCACTCCAGGACAGCTTAGATTTGCTTACAACATCCAGCTAGAAGCGACTCCTTATGTAGCATCTACTTATCGGTTCTGGGGAGCTGGAACTCCTCAAGCAGCTCCTACAACAGCAGGATGCCCGGCATGCTCAAATACGATGGTAGATGCTGTAGGATTTGAAGTAAACACAGATCAGAAGCTCTATGCAGTAATCTACAAGTCTGGAGTAAGAACTCAAATTGCGGATCTCTCTGCGATCCAGCCTTCGGATGCTGTAACACATAATTACTCTATTTTCTATCGCCCTGTAAAAACTCATTGGTACATAGACTCTCAAGAAGTACCTGTAGCGTCGAGTACTTTAGTACAGGCTAGTTTAAATAAAGACTCTTTCCCGGCTGTTTATGCTGGAGTACAAGGTGCTACAACCGTAGCTACAATATCTTCTAATACAATGTCTGTAAGTGATACAGCAAGGAATAACCAGAGTGTGAGTGATGGAGTGTATGCTTTTAGAAAAGCAACCGTGGCAGCGACGAACGTGATAGCTCCTACCGCATCGCTTGATGTAGCTCCTGCTATTGCTGTTAGTGCATTAAGTGCTGCTACCGCAGGGAGGGGAACGTCTCTCACTACAGACACTACTAACGGCTCTCTGAATGTGCGTATCACGGACTCTGCGACTTACCTGTCACCTCAAGTTGCCGCAAGCAACGCTCTTGCTGCGAGTAGTGCTTTAGCTACCATGCCAGCTATAGGTATAAACGCCATAACCGCTACTACAGCAGGACGATCCGCTGCGTTAAAAGTTGATGCTACTACGGGTTTCCAAGTCGTTAATATAGCGGATACATCTTCGTATTTGAAAGTTGGGGTTTTGGCAAACGATACAACCGCAATCACTAACGGCATGCTAGCCTTGAACTACGTTGCCAGAGCGACACCTACAGCTGTTACAGCTGGTAGAGGCGAGTTAGGTCAGGTAGATACTGTTACAGGTGGTCAGTTCGTAGAAGAGGTTGCCACTACATCTGCTACAGGGTTATCAAGTACGCAGATTGCTGTGAACACCTCATCTTCCATAAAAGCTTCAGCCGGTAACGTCTACGGTTTCAGCGTAGCTAATGCCTCAGCCTCAGTGTGCTACCTTCAGTTCTATAATTCAAGCGCCCCTACATGCGGCACATCTGTCATATCCAGTTACGCTCTACCTGTGACTCCTGGAGTTCTCAATATTACCAGTAATATCCCTCTTGGTAATTACTCGACTGCAATTGGTACTTGTGTTAGCACGACTCCTACAGGCGGCACAACGTGTGGTAGTGTAATCGGCGGTCTTACCGTTCTTTACAAATAAGGAGTAATGTGTGGCTACAGTTTATATTGATCCTACAGGTACGTACAATGGAGATGGAACAAGCCAAGCCCCTGCTACAGTTGGAGGCGGTGTAGGGGCAAAAAATACATATGTGGGCCTTACGTGGACTTCTGGCAATAGTTATTTACAAAAATCAGGCACTAAATACACCGGACAAGTTACTATAGCAGCATCAAACGTCACTATGTCGTCCTATGGAATAGGCGCTAAACCCATAATAGATGCAAATAACGCTAACAATTTTTGCGTATACCATACGGGTAAAAATGCTGTAATTATAGATGGATTTGAGTTCAGGAACTCTACGTCAACATCGGGGGTTGTTATCCCTGACGGAAGTTCTACAGGCAATATCATAAGAAATTGCTTATTTAACGGTATGCCAAAACGAGGTATTTTGTTAGGAGCCTCCCAAACCGGTGCCATAATAGATAATAACGTATTTGTATCGTCAGTAACTCCATCGGAGGGCGTATTCTCATCCGCTGCCACTAGTACAATTTCTAATAACACATTCACGAATACGTACACCCCTAAGGGGTCCGGCATATTTGGGATAAGGGTAGTTTCGACTACAGGAGGGGATATTTACGGTAACACTATAGGCTCATCAACTTCGGATTCAGCCTTTTATGGAGTATCTTTAGAATCCGTGACCGGGGCCAGTGTGCATCAAAATACGATTATAGGGTGTTGGAACGGTCTAGTCTACCCAAGTGGAGATGGTTACGGTATTCAGCTAACTTTAGCATCCGCGGGGAATAAGGTTTATAAAAACATTATCTCTACTTGTAACAGAGGTTATTTGGATTCTAGCTCTTCGGGCAATGGGGGGAACGCTTTTTATTATAACGTAGTACTTAATTCCCAAGTAAACGGTATTGATTTTAGAGGGGCTTCCACAGTGAATCCTGGCTTAATATACAACAACACGGTTATACATCACCCCCTACCGGCTGGTAATGCAGGACACGGTGTAGTTGTACAAGTTGCAGGGGCAAAAGCTAACATCTACAATAATCTCGTCACTTGTGATGTCGCGGGTTCGGATGTGCAGTGCTTGTCCCTAGCCGGGCCATACACAACGATCAATATAAACAACAATCTTTATTATGCAACAAACGGAGCTCATGTAGCTGCACTGGACCTAACGAATTATGATTCGCTTTCATCTTTTCAATCGGCTATGTCCGGCAAAGCCACTATTGTAGGCAAAGACTCTTCCTCCATATCTTCTAACCCTTATTTATGCAGTACGTATTTGCCTACGTTAAGTTCTCCTGGAATAGGCGCAGGAACTAACGTTGCGATTACAGGCGTGGTTTCTTTGACAGACAGAAATTCTAATCCTGTAACGGACAGCTCTGGAAATGCGTATTCCAGGTATGTGTTAGGAGTTCAAAAAGACTCGGTCGATATAGGAGCCTACCAAGTTTTCGACGCTCTTTCAATTAACGCCTCTGGGCATGCTGTCGGAGGCTTTTTTAATGCTGGAAATCCTTATACTGTAAGTCTTCCAGATAGCCTTTCAGGGTATTCCGTTGTATTATCTGGGGGAGTTGTTAATTTGACTACCCCGCTTAAATCCGACTGGATCAAAATTAGATTGACAGATGGTGCCGGAGCAATATTTGATAGCTCAATCCCTGTCGATATAGTCAAAGGAAAAGGGTTTAGCTGGTAAAGGAGCATTAAATGAACTTATCTCCTAAAGGACTCAAGCTGTTAATGTTATGGGAAGGTTGTCGTCTTCGGATTTATGCGGATGCTGGCGGCAAGCCGACTATCGGAGTGGGGCATCTTCTGCGGCCCCACGAAAACTTCTCTCAAGGTATTACCACATCGCAAGCTCTGGATCTCTTGGACATCGATATTATAGCTTTTGAAAAAGATGTCACAAGTCATATACTTAAGCCTCTGACTCAGGATCAGTTTGACGCGCTTGTCATATTCTGCTATAACATCGGACAACATGGTTTTGACTCATCTACTGTCGTGAAGGATCTTTTGAAAGGAGATTTTGACGACGTGCCAAGAGCAATGAGGATGTGGAATAAAGTAGGTGGAAAGATCTGTAAAGGACTTGTCAATCGAAGGGAGAAGGAAATACTTCTGTGGAAAGGGGGGATATAATTATTGCTTGGAAGCTCTAAATGCGTCTTTCTGTATTACGATCAGTCATGCAGACTATTTCCAGAAAGCCGTATGCAAGAGAATTGCGGAAATCCTTCCACAACTATCTGCCGTAGACATGGTTACGACACTATAACACTAGTGACTGCTACAGCAGATAACAAGACAAAGAAAGGTTTATGAGGTGATAATGAAAATAATTGATGCTGTTAAGCTTATGCAAACCGGAGATGTTTTTGTCGTGCAGGGAAAGGGTATCGTCTCTGAAGTTATTGAGGCCGTGACAGACTCGGAGTTCTCCCACGCAGCAATCTTCTACCGGGACGGTGCTGTTAATATGGTAGCTGAAGAGAATGAGCGAGACGGGGCAGGAGGCAATGCTCTAAATGCAGGGTTTCAGACGTTACCACTCAATATCTGGATTACTCAACAGTCCGGACCTATCTACTGGGGTCAGAGTGAGGATGTGGTGCGGAATCATCCCACGAAGACCCTGGAGCTAATCGAGTTCTATAAGACTCACGAACAGAGTCAGCACTATGGCTTCTTATCCCTCATTCCTATCGCTATCTCCCATCTCACTAACATAGACATCCCCATCCTTTCATGGTCTGAAGTGTGTAGTACTCTGGTTGCTGAGATTCTGAGCGCGGATGGGGAGACTGATGTAAAGTCAGCAGCCACTCCAGGAGACATTGCTGCGAATGCTGTCAAGCTCACACTACTGGAGGTATGAGAAATGGGCACTACGATCAAGCTCTGTAAACCAACATGCCCTCAGTATGCCTGCGAAGATTTTCTGGAGTGTGAAGAAATATGGGGAGATTTAAACGAGAACAAACATCCATGTGCACAAGCGAAGTGTGACGCTTTCAATCATGCTCTAAAATGTGCGAATAAGCGTCATACGGACTGCGCATTGGAAAGGGGGTTTAGATGAAGGTAGACGGTTCGACTGTAATAATTGTGGCTTTGGTATCTTTTGTCTACCTGTTTACGTTTCAATCAGTGCCGAAAGGTAACGAGGAGCTTCTCAAGACGGTCCTCACGGCGATAATCTCTCTTGCCGCAGGGGTAGGGGTGGGTATGCATATTCAAAAGCCTCAAAACGGAGATGACGCACTAAAAAAGCTGTAAGCCGGATAGTAAACCGGCTAATCGAAACATACAAGGAGAATGGAATTATGTTGTCACTTTCACAGATTGGTCAGATTGCAGAACAGGTTCATACGTTTATTAAGAATGCGCTTTCCGGGAATGCTCCAGTTGATGCTATTGAAGCTATTGCAGCTTTGGGGTCAGCAGCCTTGATGAAAGGAGTAGACCCAGCAGCGGATATTGCTGCAATTAAAGCTATCAATGCATTCTACGGAGATCTTATAGCGGCTAAGAAGCTTACGGATGCAGGGGCAGCAACTAATACCCCTTAAGGAATGAAAAAGCCCCCTACCACTAGGGGGCTTTACTTTTCGGACTTCCTTGACATCTGCGAACCTCGGCTCCGGACTAAGGTAGCTCTGTTCATCAGCTTGATAATCACATCAAAGATAGTCTCTTTCTCTGCTAGCCGTCTCAGCATTACCACCCCTGCCAGGGTAGTGGGTTTCCAAGCTTGATAATCACGACTATCCAACCACCACACTAATCTTTAGTCACCTCCTTAAGCTACCATCTTTTCGACTTGTATTATACAACTATCTTCTACTGTAATCAAGGCACACCCCATCTCTGCCGGAGCAAAACCGCATGCCTCTCCATAGTCACTCACACCCTCTCCAGGGCGCGAGTACAGACCTCGGAAACTTCCGGTATTTGTATACCATCGAGAGTCTGGAGGGATATATTTGGCATTCTGAGCTGCTTGTTCTCCGTAATGCTGTTTGATCTTTGTACCATCATCGGTTAGGAATAGCTTGTGCTGAACCGTAGGCTCCACGACTATAAGCTGGTGAGTGTGCCCCATGCTCATATAGATTACATCTGAAAATCCCGTCTTGGAGAGCTTGTGCTTAAGACTTGCTGCTTTATTTGCAGCCATTTGAATATCATCTTTAGCGTTGGAGTTGACAGTACCGGAGCCATGAGTGTGGAAAGTCTTGAACATAAGATTTCCATCGCTGTCTCTAAAAGCTATTTTAAACACGTAAGCTCCATAAGGTGTATCCAGTTCTCGCGCCATATACTCAGAAAAATCCATAATGTTGACTAACTTCAGCTCATGATTCCCAGCTCCCCAAGCCAGTATGCGGTCCTTTATAGGGTAAAACATTTCTATTACTTTGTCTGCTTGCTTCTTAGGAGTCTTGTAGTTATCCATAACGCAAGAGTGAGTATACCGTTTATCTCCAGGAGTTATGCACTCGATAGCATCTCCCTTATTTATGACAAATATATCACCTTCTCGCTTAACCCAATCTATGACTCCTTGAAGCTTTTCGAGTGAGCAGTTTGGCGATCCAACATGGAAATCTGACATATCCAGTACTTTAAAATTCTTAGGCATTGTTACACTAATTAATTCCACAGATACGTCCTTTTAAAAGAAATTTCTAGCTAGTTTGATACGCGCTTTATCGTGTTCCAAGCATATGATACAATTAATTTTAGTGCCTGCTCCTTCAAAGATAGGACGGCCACATTTTACACACAGCCCTTGTTCTCTCCGTTGTTGTTTCTTCTTAATGGTATACTCTCGGTAGTATTCTTTATCTTTATGGTAGCGCTCTTTACTCGGCATTGCCTCTCCCATTTGCCTCCATAACCTGTTTCAACATCGCCATAGTGTTGAACATAACCGCACATAGAGACTCTTCCAGATCTTCTGTAGCCTCTTTAGAGTATCCTCCAATATGCAGCTTTACATCCATGTCGTGACGATCTTTGGAGTCGAGAATGTTCTTAAGCTCTCCACACCCCAACTGCCAGTTATCGGCAGCTCTCTGACTACCGTCCGGTAAAGTCTGATGTTTCTTCATATACTCGGCATACCTCTTCAGAACCAGAGGGTTAAGATACCCGGAATACTGAAGCTTATTCCCAAGAGCGGATCGGATTGCTCCTGACTCGAAGGTTCTTATCGTAGGTCCGGCAGTAGCTTTTGGGTCCGTGAATAACGGGGAATCTACCTTCTCCATCTGCACTCTAATTTCGGCTCTCTTAACAGCCGCTCTTTCCGCTATGATCTTAGACGCAGATCTCTCCAAGTCTCTAAGCTGGTTCATTACACTGCCACTATCTTTCCAGCAATCACACATTTACATTCTCCTTTTTATTCATTTCTCTCAAGTCTTTCACAAGGGCCACGGTACAATGACCAAGCACGGGGTTACTCAGATCTAACTTCCAGCAAGATTGTTGCACTGAGGAGAAGTCCGTACCTCTACCGAGGGACATAGTAGCCGCTGCTTCTATTAGCCCCTTACCCTTAAGGTCAGCAGCCATCTTCCGAGGGCTGACGTGGATCTTAGCGAGTTCACTCTTTATCAGTGCGAGACTTACCCACAACATCTCCACATCCTCTTCAATACGAGCTACGAGCCTCCCTGTCGGTATTCTTGCTGGATCAGAGCCTATCTTACTTTTTGGATCATATCTTCGTACCATGAGTACTCCGTTTGAATACCGGTCAAGGAGCGACCCGAGGAAGCTTACTGCATCGAAACTATTCGCGTCCTTACATCCTCGCATGCCCTTAACAACATCCTCAATCCAAGGAATTAATCTCTCCACAGCTATATGACTAACCCCAACTTTCTTGGCTATCAGACCTCCGTAGACGGCAACAGCCGCGACCATAATCCAGTATCTCTCCTCTGGTCGATCTCCTACTCTCCGGGAAATAAGCTCTTTCACCTTCTCGATTCCAGCTTTATGATCCTCCTGGCGGTCTACCAGATATTGAGCGTACCGCTCGCCTACCCCTCCGAAGTCTGAAGTGAATGCGTTAAATATCTTTCTACTTTCTTCAGTGGTAAATCCTTCAGAAACTTCGTATTCGAAAATCCTGTTTATCTCAGCGCCAGCGTCTCCCTTGAGTGAGGATAGCTTATCTACTAAGCTATGGTTACTGGAGGCGATAGCGAGAGTATTCCATGAGTTTACTCCTTTCCGTTCCACAGCCTTCTGGGTAAGCCGGATCTTATCACGTCCCTGCGTCACCTTATAAGCAAGATCGCTCATCGCTTCGGAGGAGATGTTACTAATTTCATCCATATACACCGGAAGCGTGTTGTATACACCTAATCGGCCCACGAAGGCGTTCTCTGTGTCCTTCTGATACAAGGTAAGCCTCTTGGCATCTCCCCATGCTGAAATGCCCCAACTTGCGGTTAAGGTCTTACCTACTCCCGACCCTCCGACTACGGAGAGCATGGCCCCTTCATATCCTGTGAATTTTACAAGAGGTGCTGCGAAGGCTGCGCATAAGAACTCGAAAGCAAGCCCTTCAAGACCCTCACGATTCAGGATCTTGGTATTCTCCACCCAAGTCGATGTATCTCCTTGAGGAACTAAACTCTTTACGAACTCTGGAGCAGTTGCAGAGTACCCCACCTTCTGAGCATCTACCCCTTTACGGTATACTGATGGGCCTTGGATAAAAGCCATTGCATCATCTTCCTGGACCCATCCCATTTGCCCGTATAACTTAGCAAGCTTTCCGGCTTTGCGAATATTCGCCATCGATGCTTCGATGTAGACAGCAAAGAGAGATTTATTGTCCTTACCAAGAATCTGAACATGATCATCAATCAGAGCTGAAAAGAGAGTCTTGTGGTCAACCGTATGTTTGGACGGTAACGAGAACTCTTTCCAGCCGTCATGTGGGAGTTGGTGTTTTATTGTAAACGATTCTCCGAAGTGATCTTGGTTCACGCTTGCAACATACAGGGGGTAGGGATATAGGCATATCGGAGTGTCCCCATCATCGTAGTATACTCCCGACTTTGAGAGGATAAACCCACTTGGCGGGGGAGGGTACTCTGACCCCTTTGGAGCATCTAAAGCTTTTGGCGCTTCGTAGCCAAGCGATATAGGGCTGACAATCTTCTGGCTAAATCGGCAGCCAGAACACACGCTAGGATTATCAATATTGAATTTAGCGCATGTAGTGGGTCCTACGCCGGATTTCTCGTGTTGGTGGATCTTCGCGTCTGTCTTATCGATGGAGTAATCTGTATGACCTTGGCTCCATTCATGAATAACTGCCGGAGACTCAACCGTGAACCTAAGAACTCCAATAGCCGAATACCACAACGGTTCACTGACGTCTCCTTTAGAGGCTTTAAGCGCCGCAATCTGGCCGCACTTTGAGGCTATTTCTTTTGCATACGAGGGTCTGGACTCTTCAAGTCCTGCGGTAAATACTGCATTTGTGACTATGGAAGGAATCTTAGGCGATGGCAAAGCTACCCCGGCAGCCCTCAGAGCCTCTTTCACAGCCCCAGCAAATACGTCATGTCCTATAAGCTCCCCCCGGTGTAGAATCTTCACTTCTTTAGGGTTCTTGGGGTCTTTCTTGTTGTGACTACCTACTAGACGTAAGACTCGTGCTCTATCTGCACAAATACCATCACCGTCCAACCCTGGCTCAACCTCTTTAATAAGCTTCTGAAAAAGCTTGGCAGTATTTACCCAAGCCCCGGCCTCTAAATCACTGGCGAGTACCCAATGTGCGTAAAGACCATTGCCGGAATTAACGACAGTCGGAGCAGGGAGGGTTGTAGTTTTACAGAATTTCAGAAGAGCCGAAAGTCCGTCTTTCTGTGTCGGGTAGGGCTTACCGGCTCCGCAGTCAATGTCAAGAAAGAAGTTTTTGAGAAATGCGGAATTTACAGCTTTACGAGTTGTTGCAGTAGTGAATGACGCTTGGGCTACGAATACTGTTTTACCAGCTTTGTCGATTCTGAGCGCAACACGCTCTGCCATCGCAGCATCATCACACCAGTGATGTTTGAAACCCTTATCAAGAGCTTCTGCTACACATATAAACCCTGTAGAGGGAAGTATAGATAAAAGAATAGACATTTGAAGCCTCCAAAACAGTAATATTAGCGAAAAATTAGTAGATATCCCTGTTTCGGGCAAGGGCCGTTACAGCATGTCTTATTGCGGTTATTCTCTTCTTACCTCGGGTTGTGGGGGGTAGTGGTAATACTCCATTGATAGTGGCCTCTTGGAGTCGTTGCGTAATCTGGCACGCTCTATTGTAGATAAAAGCGTTCTTTGGATTATATTCTGAGTTGTTCAACCATCTATATACAGTAGCTCTCCCGACCTGGAAAAGTTGAGTAGCTTCAATCATGCTGACATTTGCGGCCTTTAGAATTGCCGACATTTCCGTGTTTGTCATACATCAAGTCCTAACTCTCTCACATTACCTCCAAAACTCATTACCGCATTTCGGGCAGCTACACTTTACCATCTTCTTCGGTAGATGTTTGGCAGTCACTTTATCGCCGCCTTTAGCTTTAACCTTCTTTACAGCTTTTGTCAAATTCTTGGTTGCTTCAACGTCCCCTACACGCTTTATCTCGGAAATAGCTGTTGTTCCAGATATTTGACCATCTTTAACAAGGCTCTTTAAAGCTTCTGGAGCTGAGGAAAGTTGCAGGAGTGAGTCAATGTAAGATGGTGAAAATTGGGTCTTTTTAGAAATTTCCTTCGTGTTCCAGCCGTACCCTAGAAGTCTTTTCACAACGACAGATAATTCAAGAGGAGTCAAAGGTTTGCCAGAGTTCCTGGTAATCATGCTGAGAACTCGATCCGCTTCGTTGGTCCCCTTCTCTTCCAAGCGCACTGGAATAGACTTAATCTCCACACCTTCAGCCAGAAGAAGGTTTATCGCTGAAAATCGTCTGTGCCCATTAGTGAGAACAATATCCTCACCTCTACGGTATACTGTCAGAGGCTCCAGTACCCCAAGCTCTCGGATGGACTCAGCGAGTTCCAGGATTCCAGCGAGATAGTCAGGAGACTCTGCACGCACATTCCATCCAGACTCCTCACAGATTAGGGCTGGAGGGCACATAAAAATATCTTTTACCGACCCTCCGGCCTGTACCACTACATCTTTTAGCTTTGCCATTTTAGCCTCATAAAAGAGGAGGGGATTTCTCCCCTCCAGAATTTAGTTACAGATCGATTCCCAACTGAGCAGCCAGATCAGCAAGCTCGTTATCTGTGTTATTTTCAGTTACTTCTTCCTCTGTCACTTCTTCCACCGGCTTGAGATCCACTACCTTCTTAGGTGCAGCCTTTGGCTTCTTTACCGGAGCCTCTTCACCTCCAAGCGCTGCGAATGGGTCTGCCGCTTCAACAGGCTTTTCAACAGGCTTTTCACTTCCTGCCGTCACTCCTACAATCGCCTCTACCTCCAGGCTACCCTTCAAAGCATCGATAGCCACAAGTTGCTTCTCGGAAAGGAACCCACCAAACTGGAAGGTGTACACAGGGTATGAGTAAGCTGGATCAAAGCCGATAACTGTAACAGCCGTTGTCAGATCCACCCCGCGTCGAGATGTCTCTTTTACATAGAAGGCAAATGCTTTGAGGCTAGCCGGGGGAATCTTGATGCCGAAAATGCTTACGTCGGGATTCACAGGGCAGCATACAGCAAGTTGTTTAGTATCGGAGCATGCCTTACCCTTAGTCGGATTACCGTTCTGGTCTGTACCGGAGCCATACTGATTCTGAGGACACGCTGCACATGAAGCTGACTGAGGTGAAGTGCATGAAGACTCCGGCTTTACACCATCACGACTAAAGCAGTCAGGAGCTTTGATCTCTGTAGAATTTGGGTCGTAAGCTTCGGCATACCAGTTTTTATCAAGAGACGCTTTAGCTCCAAGAAGAATCGCTGACAATTCGATTGTAGGGAGTACAGTTTCTTCTCCATCTATCTTAACAGCAAAACGTGTGCCTTTCATGCCGATAGTCGGGAATGAGGCTCCCATGCTCAGGGCGGCGGCGAAAACTGCATTTGCAGTAGCATTACGGTTTTGCAAATGTGCGGGGACTTGTATTTTCTCAAACGGGACGATATTCGCCATTTTTAAAGCTCCTTTTTATTTTGTAGTAAAACTGCTTCTCTTACATCTTTAGCTGCCTGAATGATTAACTGCATCGACTTTCTCAACCTGACACCCGCCGACTTGTTACCGTTTTGAAACTGTTCTGCATCATCTCTCGCTTCATTAAGCTCTGAAATAATCTTCCTCAACATCTTTACTTCTCCTTTCAGGACTTCCGTATCCCGACAGTCCGTTTTGCAGTATAGTTAATCCCTGGAGGCGCTTGAGAGTCTCGCTCCTCGCCCATGAGGGTTAAGACCTCGGTCTTGCTTACCGCACGATTTAAGTACTCAAATTTGTCATTCTCCTTTACCCATTTTTTGAAAGTATCCCAATCTCCAACTGTTACGCTCTCCTTGAGGGTCTGGAAGATTGTTCCGGCATTCGTCCTTACAGACTTGAGCTTATGCTTCTGCAACTCCTGGAGCATCCACTCTTCACGCTTGGCCTGAATCGACTTTAGCTCTTCCTCCTTCTTCTTTAGGAGAGCGAGTTCCTCGCGGGTGCTGATGTAGGCGGTAGATACAGAGTCAAGATCTATTGCAAGCTTTTTGCATATAATAATCGGTTGTCGGCGCATTCCAGCCGCATATCGAGTATCCGAAAAGCTTCTTAAGTCTATCACCAGAGCCTCATTCTCAATTGAATACTTCTTCAAAATCTCCCTTATCTCTTTCATCACCATCTCTTATAGCTCCCCTAAAATGAAAGTATTGCACATCTTGTTCTCGCAGTATCGTCTTGTCACATCTGTCCCCACGACCGTAGGCATTCGGCATTTAGGACAGAGCTTGCCGTCAAGCTCATACTGACCCTCCTCAACCACAACTTTAGCCCTTACCACATCAAACCTCATATCTTTAGCTTGTTCCAAGCGTCACCCCTCCTTTACGAATTAGCCTCTTTAATAAGTCCCAGTAAAATATCTTGCCATTTGCCTTTACCCTGGACTACCGAGTACGCCGCTCTCTCTTCTTTCGTGCTACTGATATGTGCGATATCGATCTTAACTTTCTGATTCCCTCCGTCGATCCTGGCGCATGCTTGCTGATACACCTTATTCCCACCGGACGGGGGAGCATACCAGATAATAAGAGATGCTGCGCAAAGATCTAGCGAGTAAGCCATAGTTCCTGGATGGGCTACAATTACGTGAGGGTTAGGCGTGGTCTGAAAGTCTCTAAAGATCTTATCTCGCTTTGCAGGGCTTACACCTCCATCTACAATCTCGACTGACCATCTCTTTCTCAACTCTTTTGCTACCGCCTCAAGCGCCCCTGTGAAGGGTACAAACACCAGCACTTTCTCGTCGTTCTGTTCGATCAACTCCTCTAGCACTTTCAAGCGCGGCCCAAAGTCGATGTGTAGAAACTCCCCGTCAAGCCCATATATACACCCACAGTTATGTACTATTCGTAAAGCTCCTTGGTCTCCTCTGACAACAAATCTTTGTCTCGGTCCACAATTTATAATGTCGTAGACTTGCGAGAAGATGGTTGCGTCAGGGGCGCAGTAAGAGCCTTCAAAAGGGGCCATCTGTACCGAAATATTCTGGTATGAAGTGTTACTACGCTGAGCTTGTAGGCTCTCGCTGCATCTGCAATAGTCATCCGGCCTAATGGTGTCTCGATAAATACATTCGACCTCTTGTTGTTTGCTTGCTGTATTCCCGTCTCCCACCTGCAATTGTCTTTGCAATAAGGCCCGTCGTTGTTCAGCCTCCCTAGAGTCAGCTTTGGAGAATACCCTTCTTCCATATCTTTCCAAAAAGCTTCGAATGATCCTCTCCACTCTGCGCAGACGGTTATACCTCTTGCTCCATAATTCGGGTAATCTTTCCAAGATGGAGAATCGCAACGTCTTCGCATATGGGTCCATATTCTGAATGGGCGCGTCTTCGTCATCCCATGAGTCTGAAATATTTCGGTGTGGCAACCACAATGCCGGGCATTTGGGCGATCTTTTGCTCTTAAACTTTGGCTGACTCGCACTATCTCTCTCCCACAATCGCAACGACATAACCAAGTAGCGCATCGCTGAGTCTTCCGGGTCACTGTTGTTCCTGCTCTTGAAATTACTGTAAGGTAGCCGAACCTCAGGCCAGTTAAATCTTTCGCTGGATTCCCCCTCAAGTATCTCCCTTGCTGACCTCCATCCCAGATCGGTAAACATCTTGTGATCTTCGGTCAAGTTAATTTGACCACACTTTACTATACGCTGAATGCCTTTGTCAACAACTCCTCCATGCGCCACGAACTCCACACCATCCCAAATTAAATCCGTTCTTGACACATCCTGGATACTTTTCCATCCTTTATCTGTTAGAACTGGTGTGTCTTTGGATATACAAGCAGCCTGGGCTAGCTTTTGAAACATTACAGCCGCATTAACCGCCGTCACAGTCTGCCCATTAATCTCTGTCACAGCTTCTCTTTTAAGAGCGTTGTAGTGGTGTAGTTGCTCTTTACTTAGTTCCGCATGTCTCTCAATTAGACATGGCTCCATAGAAGTAACTACGTCTCTTGTATGACGTATTGCAGGACTTAAAATATGCTTTACTCGGTTTTCGGACTGGTTACGAGGTATCCACTTATAAGGGCCTATCTGTAACATAGTCTCATCTTTAAACGCTCTAAAACTGTACGGGTAGTTAGAAGGTGTGATAAGCCGCCCTTGGCCATAAGCATCTGTCGGCCCTTGTGGAGTAGGTGTGCCGGTTAATCCCCAACACCATTCAATGTTTCCGCTCTTATTGACTAACTTGTTAAGAATCTTCCACTTCTTAGTTGTTACTGTTTTAAACTCGTGAGTTTCATCAAGTATTACACAATTAATGTCATCACGCTTCATGAGATCATCTATGATAATCGCTACCCCATCGTGGTTTACGATATAGATATCATTCTTTTGCTTTAGAAGCTCTCGACGCTTATCAGCACTAGCATGAAGAACTGCATACTTCTTTCTAGGGAAGTTAAAATAAATAGAATCTGCCCAAGCAAGTTCTATAGAACTAAGTGGAGCAACCACTAAAGCTCGTTTGATAAGTCCTTGCTTCTGTAAATAGTCTAGCGCCCAAAGTGTAGAAAGAGTTTTTCCTAAGCGCATCGCATCATGGCAATGCGCTCTTCGGTTCAAGGTAAAAAACTCAGCGGTTTCATTCTGCCACCACCTCACATCCCATCCAGGCTTTAAAGGCCAGTTATACGATCTACCAATAGGGCTTGTGACCTCATGACCAAAGTTCTTCATTACCTGAAGGTAGTCAACATGGTCTGGAACTGCTACGTGCCACTGACCCTTAAACAAGGCACATTTTACATCCGGCAAAACTTGAAGTATCGGAGCCGGATCATCTACTACGAAAATGGCCTTGTCTCCTATAATTCTCACTTAAGAACTCCCCACTGGTTTACCATCGCCGCAGCAACTCCGTCAAATGTTCTACTACGGTCCAGCTTCCGTGTAGGACTCGGCCCCATCTTCCAGATTCTTTGTTCTCTGCCCATTACACGATTTGTAGGAAGTAACGGAGGGAGATTGTGTAAAGCAAACCCTGTCTTTTTTGTCTCGCCGTGACCGTGTTCGTAGGGCTGAACATAATGCACATTAGGCAGATATTTAAAGATTACGCTGACTGGATTCTCTAAAGCTACTCTCCAGCAATGTTTCTTGGCAAGTTCCCACAGCTTTAGAGTCCAATCAACAGCGTCTATCCGGTCTTTAGTTCCTGCGTACCATCTGTTTCCACTCACAGCCATCGCCGTGCAATCTGGATGGAGTATAATCAAGTCCCAGGATCTAATGGGAATGATCTCCATAATATCATGTTGAAAATGCCAGTCCGGATTACCTCTAGTTGGCTGTATGCCACATGAGTAGGCTTCATACCCAGCTTCTCTAAAGGCTCTACAGACAACTTGACTCTCTTCGCAACCTACTAGCACTCTCACTTTAAAAGATCCTTGAGCATATGTGCTGGAAAGAGAAGTTTAGCAAGCGCGTTAGGGTTAGCCCTTCTGGACTCTGCAAGCTCCTGATTTAGTCGATCCCTTACACCTTCCAAGTAGTTTACAGTCTCCTTAAAGTCCATAATCTCTCTCTGTAAGTAGCATATTCTATCGGCGTCAATCTCTGCACCTTTTCTCAACTCCTCATTTTCCGCGTCCAATCTCTCTACTACAATTCGAAACTCTTTCTCGTTCATTTCACACCTCCAAAGATGCAGTACAGAGATATCGCAGTAACCATAAACCCTAATCCGAGAATGATCCTACATATTAACTGAAGCTTCTCAAATTCCTTATTCGTTTTCCACCCGAAATCTACATCTCCGTAGTGGATACATGCACCTATTCTTGCGCCGCATCTGTCACAAACCAGCCACTCATCTCTGTTTCGCATTTAATTCCTCCCTCAACACTTTGGTCAACCATGTCTCTACATCACTAAGACTATCCGGGCCCCCAACTACGAAGGCATTCGCCCCTGAGATGTTGATAGCTGAAATCTGATTCTGTTGCAGTACAGTAGGCTTCTTTGTCTCATCGGCTTTGGTCTCTATAGCAAAAAATCGTCCGTAGAAGTGGCCTACAAAGTCGGGTATACCTGATACGCCACTCATCGGTCCACCTACAGGCATGAAATACCATCCATCATGGGCAAGCGTAGCTCTAGCTGCCATAGACGCTGGAACGCAGCCGTACATGTTGAGAAGGCTCTTGACCTTCTCTTTAATCTTTCCTTCAGGTGTTGATTTGCTCATTTATTTATACCTCGATTCCTAAAGCTTTGCAATGCTTTCTTAGCGTAGTACTGGAAAGATTAAACCCCGCCTCAATAAGTTTCTCTGTTATCCAGCCCCAACATTTACACTCTTTCCTATATTGGAGAATGCTCTCTTTATATTCTGAAATCTTAGCCTGTAACTTTTTAGAGGCTTCCGTACGATGTGCTGACTGATTTGGATGCCTATTATACATCTTTCTCGGTTCAGGCACAATTTCTTCCACCTCTTCAGTGTCCTCTACTGACGCTTGACCTCGACCTTTCTCAAAAACGTCAACCCACATACCGCAATTCCAACAGGTAAGCCCTGAAACGAGTGTCGCTTTCCCGTCTATATTGAGCGTACTTACCGGCGATACAGTAACAACGTGGACTAGCCTCGTATTGCATTTTGAACAGCGCCTATCTTCACTCATACTTTTCCTCCCACGGTAACACCTCGCACTGAAACCCTGCGGCCCCTTTATGACCGCCTCCACCTCTAGCTTTAGTTATAGCAGAACAGTCAACGTCCGATCGGGTTGAGTACAGTCCTACTTTCCACTGCTGTCCTACCTTTGCAAACTTCACCATTACATGATGCTTTTCAGGGTCATACACGGAGTCAAAGAGAGTGGAGTTTGTAAGCCCCTTATTAATCGCAATACCTTTAACACCATCGAACTGAACGTCAAAAGCCATGCTCTTTGCATACTTCTCATTCTGAGTCTTTTCATACTGAACAATCTGCATACCATTATCGCAGATCTTATCCACAACCCTATCTTTATTCTCAAAAAGAGCCTCCCAAAGACCTTGATTGTCTGGACTTGTATCGGGTATCTCTCTCATGCCGTACTGGAAGTTAAGTGAGTTGGGAACACCTTGCCACTTCCAAACGTCATATCGACCTAAGAGATAGACAACTTTAGGGAGTAGTCCAAACGGATGTAGGAACTTCCAAGTTAGCTCACATCCAGCCTCACCGATTACAAGTGACTGACTGCCAGAAGCTTTAAAATATCCTTCAAAAGCTTGGTCTATTGAAGTCTTATGGTGATCGATCCAGGTCAGCTTGGAGATTCTATTCAGACGCTCCATATCTGCAAATGGCTGGAGGCAGAAGTCTACCATAAAAACCTCTTCCAAGAAACCTATCTTTTCCCACGGGAAAGCCTCACCATAATTGATCCCTATCATCTCACATCTAGGAAAGGCTTGTTTTACAATTGCGCCGGAACAGTGTCCGTCAAGATCGGCTGAATGGTAAAAACACTTCATTTAAAACCTCCTAAACAGTACCTTCCGAAAATTTCTCTCAATTTCGACTTCTGTCTACCTGTCAAGTCTCCGTCAGAGTCCAGGACACCTCTTGCTTCACGGATAAAGTCTCCGGCTCCAGTCTCATTTAATCTACCTGTGTTCAGTTCAATCATAAGCTTGTGTACCATCCTGCTATAGTCATTCATTCTCAACTCCTTAAGCAAAGAATCGCCTTACTTTTCGATGCTCGCTAACTACATCTCCATAACCAAGAGCCTTTAGCAGTGCACACAAAATATCATCTGCATCAATATGAGCCCCTTCAGAATCTATATCTTTCTGGCAGTTCTTTAGCGCATTTACCGCCTTTTCTTCAGTCATTCTCAACTCCTTTCTTCTCTCTACAAACACTACAAACTGCGTACCAAACTATATGCCTGCCCTCTCTCCGGGTAACTCCGTGTAACGCCTCTGGAGCGCCACACTTCCTGCATGGAGGGTATTTAGGCTGTTTCGCAGAGGCCATTTTAAACTCCTTTTTAGTAACCTCCTTGACTGCTTTCACAGAGGAGGTTTGCCCGACGATAATTTCCGTTTGTGACAAATGACAACACCCTCACGGACAAACGGCTAACGCTTCGGCATAGGAGGACATCCATGAGGGTAGCCCTTAAAGTCCTAAATCATTAATCTATCTCTTCCCAGAATGTGGGCATGCTGTGTTTCCACACCAGTTACCGCAAAGACCGTTGCGACGCTGTATAAACGTCTCTGTCTCGCAAGCCTCACGGAGCCTGGCAACACGCTCTTTAACGTCCTTGAAGACCGGTAGCAGGCCCTTTCTATCCGTCTTGAAGCCGGTGACTTCCCCGGGCTTTGTCCAAATATATTTCATGTCGAGATGCTGGATAGTTGGGTGGAGTAAGCCGAGAACTAACGCGTAAATCTGCATCTGGAGTATGTCGTCTTTGATTTTTCCAGACTTCCAGTCTACGCCGATAAACTTCTCACCGGTGAGTATTCCAAGGTCAAGAGTCATTCTACCACAACTCTCGCCCCATTCCCACGGCTTGTTAGTCGCTGGTATAATCATCGGTTTCCAGTCAGATGTCAAGCCCATTCGAAATTCTACGAATTTTTCTCCAGGCATGGCCTTAAAGAGTTTACAGAACTTCTCTACTGGCTTCAACGCTTCGGGATCAACAGAGTCACCGCCCTTCATGTAAAGCTCAGCTTCTTTGTGAACCTTGTTTCCCCAGATCGTATGTATAGTCTCTTGATAAGGTACAGTCTTATAGAAGCTCTCGGCGGCAAACTTGGCAGGACAGATTTCAAAAGATGCTAGTTTACTTGGAGACCATGTGAACGGAGGTGGAGTAAATGGTTTAGTGGCGGATTTAGATTCTATGATAACTTCCTCCTTAGGCGGTATCGCTCTATGTTTAGTAAGCTGAAAGTAGTCCATGACGTATTGAGGGACTAGGGTATAGTCTTTGTTAAATGCTGCTTTAACCGCTCTCTGCCATTGTATCCACTGTTCTTGTGGAGAATCTTGCTTTGAAACCATGTGGCCTGTAATAGTTGGAAAGTCAGTCTTTGTTGAAAGCAGTTCTGTAAACGTTAATTCGTGTGCGTAAATCATCTCTTACTTCCCTCCCAACAAATATTAGTCCTGATACTCCTATACATATAAGTCCTATTCCTGTTATCACCATCTCAGTCTCCCCAAAACATATTTAGTATCATTGCCAACGAGCCGAAAACTATAACCCCTAATACCGACCAGTCACTCCACGAAGCTTCCATATCTATAACTTCTCATCTGTAAGTAGCCAAAGTATCCAAAGTGTTATCACCATCCCTATCATCCCACCTACCAACAGCCCGCTTAAGAATATCATCACTCTATCTCCTTTAGTGCAGCCCATGAAGGGCCTATTTTACAATCAACTGGAAACTTAATCGGAAACTTTACTCCCCAAGCCTCTTCATATGGGAGATTAGATAGTAGGTGTCTAAGCTTAACAGCATTTTTTAAAGAGTTAGCTTTTTTCAGTATGAAGTAAAGCCCATCGTGGAGATCAAAGTAGAAATATCCTTCCATCTGATTTAGCTCATCTCTTGCAACTGACAGAGCTAAGTACTTCTGGTCTCCGCCCGTTCCCTGGATGGGATAGTTTATACAAGTGGACTCCATAGCCCACTTCTGATTTTTATCCTTACCGCCTTTGGGAAAGTGTATTCGTCTCCCCGCATAAGTCTCTGCATATCCGTTATACTGACCTCTAGCAACTGCGCTAATCCAGTAGTCAGGAACTCCGGGGTAAGCTCTCTTGTAACTATTCTGTGTCTGCTTTACGAATGACTCTTCGAGATTCAGACCATACTCTACTTTAGCTTTTACTGTTGCTGCTTTTGCTGAGATTCTGTACTGGTAGCTGAGGTTACAAAATTTTCCAAGCTTCCTTTGTCCAGCGGCCTCCTTGTCTCCTGCCTTAACTCTTCTTACCAAGTCCTTGTAGTCAATACCAGCTACTTGCGCGCCCATGAATGAGTGAGCATCTTCTCCATCTTCTCTCAAGGCAAGCATCCGCTCATCTTCAGAGGCTACGGCCATAAGTCCAAACTCTTGGCCGGCAAAGTCCAGTTCTACGAGGTCGTAACCTTCGGGAGGAATTATTAACTCTCGGAATACTGTGTCGCGTTTCCACTGATGTAGTGCAATCCCCGAAGGGCGTTCACTTTTTCCTCTGCCTTGTTTAGAGTAGTAAACCGCTCGACCCGTGTAAGTACCAAATATTTTCATCTGAGGTCTTACAACTCCATCACCGTTATAAACTAGAGACTTTATAGTAGCATCCGCATACTTCGCAGTATTATAAGTAGCTTCTCTGTAGTCTCTTAGTAGTTTAGCTTGTGGATACTTTTCTGCTAAGTCATGAAGCGCAAACTTGTCCGTGGACGGAGCTCCCTTTGCCGAGAACTTTGGAGGTGTCAAGCCCCAGATGTTGTAGAGCAAGTTTCCTACCTGTTTTGGAGAGCCGAGATTGATAGAGTCTATTTCGGAGTAGTGAGTTTTTAAAGACTCATACGCCGTTGCCGCATCTTCAGTCAACTTCTTTTTTAGTCGGCCTAATGCGGGTACGTCAATCTTTATCCCCTGATTATATGTCCTAGCCACCATCGGGATACACCTGGCCTCTATCAGTGCTGCTTGTCGCTGTGGCGGAGTAAGGAGTTTCCAGAACCGTTCCGCCGGGATCGCTGTAAAGCGTGCATCCTCTTTGTTACGGTGGAGTAGAGACTTTTTTCCTTCTTCCGAGTCTGTCTGGAAGTCGGTAAATTCTTTGAAGCTGGCGTGTTCCGGGTAAAACTCCTTCATGGCAGTCTCTAAACTCCAAGATCTTTTAGGCCCATTGTCGCTCTCAGGCTCTCTACAGGTGTGCATCCATAGCAGCATAGCATCCAGCCACTTCACGCCTTCTATGAGCCTCTCAGGGATTCCTACAGCATAAAGCCACGATACGTCGAAACACGTATTCCATGCGACTATGTACTGCCCTTGGTATTGAGTGAGGATTTTTGTGAGTTGATCGATTGTAGGGTCAAGGAGTCCGAAAGCTGTTGAGGAGGTGGCGATTGAAGCTGCACTTATTTTTGCTTGCTTGCGGATAGCTCTGTAAGCTTGTAAGGCATATTCTGACAGGTCGCCGACTGTCTCTATGTCGAATCCTACAAATTTCATCTAAGCTCCTTCAGTAAGATATTTTCTCAGGGTTTCAGTCTGAGCGTCTTTTTCGACACGCCACGCTGCACTCCACGCCGCACTCCGCGCTGCACTCCCCGCTGCGCTCTCTGCTACACCCCACGCCGCACTCTCTGCTGCTCTCAACTGCCCATATGTAGCCTTGTCGTTAGCGTAGTCTCTAGCAGTCTGTATGCAGTCTCTAAGGACTGTCTCCTCTTCTGGGTAGTTGTGAACTACTCGCTCGGCAAAGTCGCAAGCTGCAAGGCTGGAGAGGCGTTCCGCAAGAGCTGGGTTAGTGGTTGCTCGTAGTGTCCAGAAGCAGTCATCCAGTCCGTTGCTGGTGAGGACGGTAAGGAGGTCAATAGGAGCATTCGGGTCATAGTCAGAGCCTACGTGCTTGAGAAGAGTTTTGTAGCCACTGGCGCATGCCTCATGAGTTTTTAAGAGATTTATGGTTGTTGAGAGTATGCAGGTCATTTTAAGCTCCTTTACGTATCATACGATACAGTGTCATTTTTGGCAAATTTTTTCGTTCCGGCCACTGGAGATTCTCATAAAACAGACTTTTTTCACCTCTTGAGCGTTCTCACTTAACCACGTTTTTGGGCTTTTCAAGAGCTTTTCAAGATTTTCCGGCGATAAGTGAAGTTGGCGGTTTACGTCGTATCGTCCTCTATTTTTCGGGCTGTACAGAATATTTTTCACTAGACGGAGGTTCAAGGCTCTGAGGATCTTTGTTAGATCGGGATGTCCACCACGCAGTTCTGTAAGGCTTTTTGCTTTGAGTGTTTGCAGCGCATGTGAGATAGATTGAAGGTTGTATTTTTGCAGTACAGATTTTATGGTGTAGTTTGGGTCGTTAGGAACTGCCTGGAGAAGGTCTATTTTTAACCGCAGTTTTTCTTCTTTTGTGAGACTCATTTGTAACCGCCTTCAGTAAGATATTTTCTCAGGATTTCAGTCTGAGCGTCTTTTTCGGCACTCCACTCTGCACTCTCCGGGGCGTTCCACGCCGCGTTCCACGCTGCACTATCCGCTGCACGCCACGCTGCACGCCACGCTGCACCCTCCGCTGCACTCCTCGCTGCACTCCACGCTGCACTATCCGCTGCACTCCACGCTGCACTCCTCGCTGCACTCCTCGCTGCACTCCACGCTGCACCCTCCGCTGCACCCTCCGCTGCACTCCTCGCTGCACTATCCGCTGCACTCCACGCTGCACTCCTCGCTGCACTATCCGCTNNGCTTTTTGTAACTGCTCATCCGTGGCCTTGCCATCAGCGTAGTCTCTAGCAGTCTGTATGCAGTCTCTAAGGACTGTCTCCTCTTCTGGGTAGTTGTGAACTACTCGCTCGGCAAAGTCGCAAGCTGCAAGGCTGGAGAGGCGTTCCGCAAGAGCTGGGTTAGTGGTTGCTCGTAGTGTCCAGAAGCAGTCATCCAGTCCGTTGCTGGTGAGGACGGTAAGGAGGTCAATAGGAGCATTCGGGTCATAGTCAGAGCCTACGTACTTGAGAAGAGTGCGGTACCCGTCAGTGCAAGCTCTGTGACTTTTGAGAAGGTTAAGGGTTGTTGAGAGTATGGGCCGGGTTGAGAGATTCATTTTAAGCTCCTTTAAGGGGTCAGGGGTCAGTTAGGTATAGTCAGGTATGTGTTAAGGGTAGTTCGCCCTTTGACGGGACGATTTGGCAGATAGAATGAATGGTTTTTCAACGCAGTCAAGTTCCCATCTACAGGTTTTACACTCAATTTCTTGAGAAGATCTTTTTTGACGGACTTTACGTCGCCACTCCCGATGGTTATCCCGACACTTCCGGGGCTGTACTAAGCCTGTAGGGGAGTCCCAACCGGTTGAATGACAGACCGGACATTTTAGAACATCCCGAGCTAAAGACTTAGGAAACCACTCATGGGCACATTCACAACATTTAAGTCGAGGGAATTGCCGGGGCCGAACACCTTTTTGAGGATACCATTTTTGACCACACTTGCAGACGGTCTTTTGACCAGACCAAGTTTTACCGCATAGAGCACATTTTCTATTTCTTCCCATAAAAACTCCTTATATGTATAGAGTGATACGCCTAGTTTTACCGGTAATACATTTACTCGGAGAAAGCAATATAAAAATCATAGCTAAAAAATAATTACATGTATAGAGTAAAGGACATGTTTTTTCATAAAAGGAATCTTAATGTACCACGCTCAATAAAACCAAGTACTTCTGGCTCCGAGAGAATGTTTTAAAGGCTTCCTAATGCGCTATTTCCGGAATAATTCCCATGACTTACTGTATACATAAACTGTATTACTAATTTCAAAAATATAAGATATATATTTACACGTATGTGTGTATGTGTGTTCTTCATTAACGCCATACACGAGGAAGGTAGCGCGCGCATATATCTTATATGTTTTAGAGGTACATGTCCTTTACTCTATATATATATTTATTTATAACTACTTACTACTACTGACTTTTCTCATATTTGAAACTCTCCGAGAAAACGTATTATTGTCTATTTTTGGCAAAAGATGTGGTTTACTCTGTACATAGAGAATGGTGTAAGTTGTTAGATTCATATCCTGGTTTTCTCCGAGGAAAGTTTTACATTTCTTTAGATTCGAGGTGTTTTTTGCTGTTTTTGAGTCTTTTGGGACTTTTTTCTTCGTCAAAACTCCATTTTTCGCCTTGACTCTGTACATATTTTTGGTTCGCTGCGACTTTTTTCTTCCTTCTTTGGCGCTGACTCTGTACATATTTTCGTCTTGCAG